>Ga0207679_10000026_pt1 | contig 200073 bp, 204 predicted proteins | sample KBSC73metaG_FD_184320 | JGI IMG/M metagenome (GOLD analysis project Ga0207679, IMG submission 184320) | Corn rhizosphere microbial communities from Kellogg Biological Station, Michigan, USA - KBS C7-3 metaG (SPAdes) (version 2) | ecosystem: Host-associated > Plants > Roots > Rhizosphere >...
GCGGATCCGAGGCAGCCTGGGCAAGCCCCGAGATCGAAATCATTGCCGCGTATTCGCTGATCCAGCTCGCCAACCATTTCAAGGGCACGCAGGTACTCGCTCGCCCACAGCCGAAAATTCACGAGCGCAAAAATGCGTCGATCGACCTTTCGGATATCAAGGGACAGGAAAGCGCAAAGCGTGCGCTCGAGGTCGCTGCCGCCGACTAGAGAGAAGCGGACATGCAGGCAAAGCGACCCCCAAAAGCTTACAGCTATCTACGCTTTTCTACCCCCGAACAAGCCAAGGGCGACAGCGCCACCCGCCAGACCCTCGCAGCACTGCGGTGGTGCGAGAGGCACGGCATTGAACTCGATACTGAGTTGACGTTTCGCGATGAAGGCATCTCAGCCTTTGAGGGAACTAACGCTGAGAAGGGGCTAGGCGCCTTCCGGCGCGCCGTGGAGAACGGTGACGTACCTAGAGGCTCGTACCTGCTTGTGGAGAGTTTAGATCGTCTCAGCCGCCAGAGCGCACGAAAAGCCTCCCGGCTGATGGAGGAGATTGTCGAACGCGGCATTACGGTTGTGGACCTGTCAGACGGGGAACGGGAATACAGCGCCGACGCACTCGATAAAGACCCTTTGTTGATGGTCATGATGGTGCTGCGCTTCACTCGTGCTCACGAGGAGAGCGCATTGAAGTCCGTGCGCGTGGCAGCAGCACGTGAGCGAGGACGGCGGAAGTTCGCGAGCAGCGAACCACTAACACAACCATACACAAGGCAACTGCCGGGATGGCTGCGCTGGAACGACGACACCAAGAAGATCGAGGCAATTCCCGAACGAGCCGCTGTGGTCAAAAAGATATTCAAGTTAGCAGACAAAGGCGTAGGACAACACAGCATCGCGGGCTGGCTCAACGAGAACGCGGGGGAACCTTGGGGCCGAGGGAAGCGCAAGGGAGCGCGGTGGCACAGGTCTTACGTACGTAAGATACTTACCAATCCTGCGGTGGTCGGCACGTTCACGCCGCACACAGCACAACGCGACCCTGAGACACGCAAGCTGATCTGGACGCAGCCGACTCAATCGGCCATTTACATCTCGCGGAGGCATTTTCCTATCGGGCACTTGCGGACGATTGTCGCCGCGCCGCGTAGTTCACGCGCGTTGTCCGCGCACAAACGCGCGCCATTAATAATGCATTTACCACGTTCACGCGAACGGCACGCACGCGGTTAATTGAGAATAAATTTGCAACGTTCCCGGGGGCAAATGGCTTCCGACCGCGGGTACTCGAAACTTCCGATCGCGAACCCCGCGACGCTGGAACCATGCAGGGCGCGGGATTCCATATCGCCAACTACGTTTTCGCCGCTAGCGTCCTGCTCACCGGCATCTTCGCGACATTTACCTACACTCGGTATCGCGCGGCCAAAAACAGGCAGCGCGTGCTGGAAGAGCAAATCGAAGGTCTGTCGGACCATCTCTGGGAGGTGCGCGAAGCAGAAGAGCGCGCGCGCAGCCTGCTCGAAGCGCAAGGCGACATTATCGTCCGGCGAGACAGTTCGGGCCGGATCACTTATGCAAACGATGCCTTCTGCGAGCTTGCTGGCCAGTCGCGTGAGGTTCTGATCGGTAGCGCAACGGAGCTGCCTATTCGTGACCACGGCGTCGTTACCGTCCAGCCCGACGGGACCCGGATGCACGACGAAAAGGTCGAATTTGATCACGGTGTACGCTGGATATCTTGGCGTGAGGTCTCCGTTCGCAGCGATGGTGGAACGGAAGTTCAGGGCGTCGGGCGAGATGTTACAAGTCGCGTGGAGGCTGAACAGGCACTCACGCTTGCACGTGATCAAGCCGAAGCCGCCAGCCGGACCAAATCACGCTTCCTCGCCACCGTCAGTCATGAGATTCGTACGCCGCTCAACGGCATGCTTGGCATGGCCGACTTGCTGCTCGACACGCCGCTCACACCTGAGCAGCTGACATACACGAAAGCTGCAAAAACCTCCGGTGAGACGTTACTGACATTGATTGAGGAGATTCTTGACTTCTCAAAAATTGAAGCCGGCAGACTCGATATTGAATCACGCCCATTCGCACTCGCATCCATGATCGAGGAAGCTGTCGAGCTCATGGCTCCGCGCGCCCAAGCAAAAGGAATCGAAATCGTTTCTTATGTCGACGAGCGCGTTCCGGCAAATGTAATCGGCGATGTTGCCCGTCTGCGTCAGGTTCTACTTAACCTGCTTGGCAACGCGGTGAAGTTTACCGAAAATGGCGGCATCGGAGTCATTGTTGAGTCCGGCGATTGCGAAAACGAGATTCGTATTGAGGTTCGCGATACCGGCATCGGAATAAGCCAAGACGATCTACCGCGTATTTTTCATGATTTCGAGCAAGCCGACGGCTCCCCAACCCGAAAATACGGTGGTACCGGCCTGGGGCTTGCGATCTCCAAGCGCATCATCGAACGCATGAACGGGTGCATCGATGTTACGAGCCAAGTCGGTGTCGGTTCGACCTTTAGCATTAGCGTACAGCTATTGCCGGCGGACACACAGGAACCAACCGTCGTCGTCCCCGAACTCAGTCGCTCGGCTGTCATGATCGTTACGGCGGCAGAAATCGAGGCATCATTGCTCGCGCGCCGGCTTGGGCGATGGGGCGCCAGCACCTGCACCGTGATCGATGAGAAAATTGCCGCGGCCCTGCTGCCGGAGCGGCCGTGGGATGCACTGCTTATTGACTATCCGCTCGCGCGAACCATGACGGAGAACTGCGATCTCACCATGCTCCGCATACCGAAACGCATCGCCATGATCCGACCGAGCGAGCGCCACGAGTTGCAGGCGCTGAAAGCAGCCGGCTTCACCGGCTACCTCGTCAAGCCGGTGCGTGCCGCATCGCTGGCGGCGCGCCTTGCCGTCACTGACACGTTTGAGCATTCTGCAACCGAAGTCGCCGCTGAGACAGCCGACGCCTCGTCTCGCCCAGCCAAAGGTTTGTCGATCCTGGTTGCTGAAGACAACGAAATTAATGCGCTGCTGGTGCGCGCGCTCCTCACGCGACTGGGCCATCGTCCTACCATCGCCGTGAATGGTGAGGCAGCCGTTGAGTCTTGGCTGGCAGCGCGTGCCTCAGGCTGCGGGTACGATCTTGTGCTGATGGACCTGCAGATGCCGGGTATCGATGGCTTGGAAGCCGCGCGCCGGATCCGTGTAGCTGAGGCTCAAGCGGGCGACTCCCCCACGCGCATGATTGCGTTGACTGCCAACGCCCAAACGGAGGATCGCCAATCAATTTTTAATGCTGGTCTCGACGAGTTGCTGCTCAAGCCGCTTGATCGTGAACGGTTGCGCGAAATCCTCGATACCGCTTGCGGACCCGGCACCAGCCCGCTTGCGGCGTGACGTCAGCTTTCCCACATTGTCATAATTCCGTGTCCGGCCCGTGGTGTAGGGGTATCACGAGTTACGAATATGATTCGGGCGTCCGGATTTCACAGTCAAAGTCGCCAAGTAAACTTAAATACAGGATCGTGAATGCGTATGGCCATTCGCGCCGCCCTTCAGCCGCCACGCAGCCTGTTCGAGCGCCTGCGACCGACTCCGGCAAGCCCTGGTATACCGGGACTTATTTCGTCATTGCAGGCCTACGGCGGCCTACGCGCATCGGCGACGCGCGGTCACTGGCCTTCGCACCCAATGGGCCGGATCGGCACATTGGAAGTACGGCTGGCCCAGACCGCCGCGGAGGTACGTCAGGCTCAAAAAGTTCGCTACCAGGTTTTCTATCAGGAGGGGTCCGCGGTTCCCAATCCCACTCGACTTCTCGCACGGCGCGACATCGATGCCTACGACGCAATATGTGACCACCTGCTCGTGGTTGATCATGCCGCGCGCAACCGTAGTGCACTGAACCGGCCAGCCGTGGTCGGCACTTACCGACTGCTGCGCCAACCGTTTGCCGACGAGTATGGCGGATTCTACACGGCTGGCGAGTTTGACATCAGCACTCTCATCGCGCGTCACAACCGTCTGCAATTCCTCGAGCTCGGCCGCTCCTGCGTGCTTTCGCACTACCGCAACAAACGCACGGTCGAACTTCTCTGGCACGGTATTCACGCCTACATCTTGCAAAATCAATGCGATGTAATGTTTGGATGCGCGAGCCTCGATGGCGTCGATCCGAAGCAGCTGGCGCTTCCGCTGTCGTTTCTTTATCACTATGCCAGCGCGCCGGAGCCATGGCGTACGACGGCCCTGCCCGAGCGTTACGTTGAGATGAATCGGATGACGAAAGAGGCGATCGATCCTAAATCGGCGCTGCGCGCGCTTCCTCCGTTGATCAAAGGATACTTGCGGCTTGGCGCCTATATCGGCGACGGTGCAGTGATTGACTACGAATTCGGCACCACGGATGTGCTGATCGTTCTGCCCGTATCGGCGATCAAGCAACGCTATCTGGAGCATTTTGATCTTAGCCGCCACGCGGCTTGATCAAAGCTTTCTCAGCGAGACCTCTTCGACCAGGTGGCTCTCGCTCTTCTTCAAAATAAGATCCGCTCGTTGCCGCGTCGGCAGGATATTTTCGTGCAGGTTAACGAGGTTGATGCGCGACCAGATCGATGACGCCGTTTCGGTCGCCTCCTTGTCCGACAGATTTGAATAGCGGTGGAAATAGGATTTCGGATCCCGAAACGCGGTACCGCGCAAAGTCAAAAACCGGTCAACATACCAGGATTTCAACACGGCTTCATCGGCATCGAGATAGACGGAAAAATCGAAAAAGTCCGAAACGAACGGAATGGCCTTGCCGTCCTTCGGCAGCCGGCCGGTCTGCAGCACGTTGAGACCCTCGACGATGAGAATGTCGGGCCGATCGATTTCGATCCACTGGTTGGGGATCACATCGTAGACGAGGTGCGAATAGATGGGCGCGCGAGCCGGGCGGCGCCCGGCCTTCACGTCGGACAGGAACCGCAGCAACGCCGGAAGATCGTAGCTTTCGGGAAAGCCTTTCTTTTCCATGAGGCCTTCCCGTTCCAGGATGGCATTCGGGAAAAGAAATCCATCCGTCGTGATGAGATCGACCTTCGGCACGTTCGGCCAGCGCGCCAGCAGCGCTTGCAGCACGCGCGCTGTCGTCGATTTTCCGACAGCGACCGAACCCGCGACGCCGATGACATACGGCATCTTTGTATCTTCTGTGCCAAGAAATCGTTGCTGAGCGACGAACAATCTTTGCGGCGCCGCCACGTACATCGATAAGAGACGTGAGAGCGGCAAATAAATTTCCTCGACTTCTTTCATGTCGAGCCGGTCGTGCAGCGAGCGCAGACGCGTGACCTCCTCCGGGGTCAGTGTCATCGGCGTGTCTTCGCGGAGTGCCGCCCATTCCCCGCGCGAGAAAGTGCGGTAGGGCGAGAGGTTTTGTTCGATGCGCTGTTCCATCACAACATCCGATCAGCGTGAGCGCGCGGATTTTTCTTCATGCCCGCTCTGCGCCGTCCGTTTCTCGAGCGCCGCCTCGACATCGGCCAACGTCACGCCGCGTGCTTCCAGCAGCACCAGCAGATGATAAAGAAGATCGGCCGCTTCGGCAGTAAGCCGCTTGTTGTCCTCCTGCACGGCGGCCAGGCCGGTTTCGATGGCCTCCTCGCCAAGCTTTTTAGCGCAATGGGCTACGCCCTTTTCGATTAGGGCGCGCGTATAGGATTCGGCTGCGCTTGCCTTGGCGCGCTCATGAACCCGCTTTTCAAGGTCGGCCAACGTGAACTTACTCATGTGCGGTCCTTTATCACCTCTCCCAGCCTGCGGGGAGAGGGCGGCGCGCTATGCATCCATGCGAATCGGCAAGCCGGCTTTGGTCATATAAGCCTTGGCTTCGCGCACCGTGTGCTCACCAAAATGAAAGATCGAAGCGGCCAGAACCGCGGTCGCGTGACCGTCGCGGATGCCTTCGACCAAATGATCCAAGGTGCCGACCCCGCCCGAGGCGATGACCGGAACCTTAACGGCGTCGGCCACTGCGCATGTGAGCGCAATGTCGTAACCGGCCTTGGTCCCGTCGCGATCCATCGACGTCAGCAGAATCTCGCCGGCGCCCAATGTCACGACTTCCTTGGCATAACTTACAGCGTCGAGGCCGGTCGGATTGCGGCCGCCATGCGTGAAAATTTCCCAGCGATCGTTTTCACCGATCTTTGAAACTTTCTTTGCATCAATAGCGACAACGATGCATTGGTCGCCAAATTTTTCAGCCGCTTCTTTTACGAAGGCGCGGCGCACCACCGCTGCGGTATTGATCGACACTTTGTCCGCACCACAGGTGAGCAGCCTGCGGATATCATCGACAGTGCGCACGCCACCACCGACGGTCAACGGCATGAAGCAGGCCTCGGCCGTGCGTGTGACCACGTCGTAGATCGTATCGCGGTTTTCATGACTCGCCGTGATGTCGAGGAAACAGAGCTCATCGGCGCCAGCGGCGTCGTACGCAATCGCAGCCTCGACCGGATCGCCCGCATCGCGCAAATTGACGAAATTAACGCCCTTGACGACCCGGCCGTCTTTCACGTCGAGGCAGGGAATGATGCGAACCTTGAACATCAGGTCGCCGTCCTTGCTGCGCGAATGAGCCCGAGTGCTTCCGCAGCGTCGAGTCGCCCGTCGTAGAGCGCGCGGCCGGCAATCGCGCCAGCCAGTGTTTTCGAGCGCGGGGCAAGCAGCGCCCGGATGTCTTCGATCGATGCGAGACCGCCTGACGCAATTACCGGAATTGAAATCGCTTCCGCTAATGCAATCGTGGCATCGAGGTTTAGTCCCTGCAGCATGCCATCGCGTGCGATATCGGTGTAGACAATCGCTGAAACTCCGACGTCTTCAAATCGATGCGCGATGTCGAGCACCGACAATTCAGAGGTCTCCGCCCAGCCCTCCACCGCCACCTTTCCACCGCGTGCGTCGAGTCCGACCGCGATTCGCCCGGGATAGTCGCGGGCGGCTTGCTTGACGAAAGGCGGATCGCGCACGGCGGCAGTTCCAATAATGACGCGGGTGACGCCTTTTTCCAGCCACGCCTCGACGGTCGCAGTATCGCGGATTCCACCGCCCAGTTGGACGGGGATACCGACCGTCTCCAGGATCCGATCAACGGCTGCACCGTTCATTGGCTTGCCGGCGAACGCACCATCAAGGTCGACAATATGAAGATATTCGAATCCCTGTTGCTCGAACGCGCGCGCCTGTGCGGCAGGCTCGCGATGGAAAACGGTGGCGCGAGCCATATCACCCTGCTCAAGACGAACAGCCGATCCTTCCTTGAGGTCGATCGCAGGAAAAAGAATCACGGCTTCCACTTCAAAAAGTTCGTAATTAAAGCAAGGCCAAGCCGTTGGCTTTTCTCCGGGTGGAATTGCGAACCGATCATGTTCTCACGCCCGACAATGGCCGTAACAGGTCCACCGTAGTCGGCCTGCGCTAGAAGATCGGTATTTCTTGTTGTTTTCAGCTCGTAGGAGTGCACGAAATACGCATGCAAACCCTTCGAACCGAGCGGAATTCCGGCAACCACTGGATGATCCGTCAGCATGTTGAGCGTGTTCCATCCCATGTGCGGAATCTTCAGATCGGGATCGGACGGCGTTATGCGGTCGACCTCGCCCGATATCCAACCGAGACCCGGCGTGACCCGATATTCGCGTCCCCGCTCGGCCATCAATTGCATGCCGACGCAGATGCCGAAGAACGGCTTGCCCTTCTTGCGCACAGTCTGTTCAAGCGCATCGATCATTCCGGGAATTTCATCGAGCCCCCGACGACAATCTGCGAATGCACCGACGCCAGGCAGCACGATGCGATCGGCCCGCGCGACGGTGTCGGGATCGCCGGTGACGACAACCGGCAGGCCTTGACCGCTTTCGCGCGCTGCACGTTCAAATGCCTTGGCAGCTGAATGCAGATTGCCGGAGCCGTAGTCGACAATTGCAACGCTCACCTTTGACCTCCCGGCTCCGGAAACAGGCCGATGACATCCGATGGCGACGGCGGGCCTCGCCGCACCGGAATTGAATATTTCGGTTCAGTTGCAGGCACCGAAGGCGCATCGGCCGCGCGCTTTTGCCACTCCGCAAAGAAGCGGCGTTCCGCCATTTCAGCATCCCCGGCGACCACGAACCCGAGCGTCGCCCAGCCGCGGCGATTCAAGGTCCACCTCCAGATGCTCGAGGCCTCGAATCCCATAAGCAGCGCGATTAGCAGCGCGAGGATCAACTGGGTATTCGAGGACACACGCGCAAAAACGAATCCGAAACTAAGGGCGCCATAGCCGACAACGTAAATGAGCAGAGCCAGCCAGAGCCGATGCAACAGCAGCCATAGCGGTGCCAGTACAAACGCCCAGAAATGGAAACCATCGCGCACGAATACGAAACGTTCGGGCGAGCTCGATGCATCGCTCATACGGGACGGTGGCGCGTGTACGGTGTAAGTGGGCATCGCTTTACTTCACTAGCGTCATCCTTTGAATTTCGCTGAGGATGACGGCAACAATTCGATCACCCGCCGAGCGAACCTTTCGTGGACGGCACCTCATCTTTGGTGCGCGAATCAATGGCAACGGCCGCCCGCAACGCGCGCGCCAGGCCTTTAAAGCAGGATTCGGCTATATGATGGTCGTTCGTGCCGTACAGCACCTCCGCATGCAGCGTGATTCCGGCGTTCATTGCGAAGGCCTGGAACCACTCCTGCACAAGCTCGGTGTCAAACGTGCCGACCTTGTCGCGCACGAACTCGGCCTTGAAGACCAGGAACGGCCGACCGGAAATGTCGATCGCCACCCGCGTCAGGGCTTCGTCCATCGGCACGTGCACATCGGCGTATCGCGTGATGCCCTTCATGTCGCCGAGCGCCTGCTTGACGGCTTGACCAAGCGCAATGCCAACATCTTCGGTGGTATGGTGATGGTCGATGTGTAAGTCGCCTTTGGCCTTGACCGTAATGTCGATGCGCGAATGCCGCGCGAGCAGATCGAGCATATGGTCAAGGAAGCCTATGCCGGTCGCGATTGATGCGCGGCCGGCCCCGTCGAGATCGATTTCAATCTCAACGTCGGTTTCCTTGGTCTTGCGCTTGACGGCGCCCTTGCGCATGCAAATGTCCTTTATTCGCGCGCCTTTTATCAGGGGTTTGCAGGATTCGCCACAGCGTTGCGAATGGTTGGCAAATACAATGTGTCATGACTAGATGACGCGGATCGCGGGGTGTTAACGCATGTCACCAAACGAGCTTCCCTCCTGGCACGGAACGACCATCCTGACCGTTCGTAAGGGCGGCACAGTCGTTATCGGCGGCGACGGCCAGGTCTCGATCGGCCAGACCATCGTTAAATCCAACGCCAAAAAGGTCCGACGCCTTGGCAAAGGTGATGTAATCGGCGGCTTTGCCGGTGCCACCGCGGACGCATTTACCTTATTCGAGCGGTTGGAAGCCAAACTTGAGCAATACCCAGGTCAGCTCACCCGCGCGGCAGTCGAGCTGGCCAAGGACTGGCGAACCGACCGTTATCTGCGGCGTCTCGAAGCCATGATGATTGTCGCCGATGCCAATGTCTCATTAGTTCTCACCGGCACCGGTGACGTTTTGGAGCCTGAAAATGGCATCATGGGAATCGGCTCTGGCGGCAACTATGCGCTCGCATCGGCGCGCGCGCTTCTTGATGGGTCGCTCGACGCCGAACAAATTGTGCGAAAGTCGCTCGACATCGCGGCGGAGATCTGCGTCTTCACCAACCGCAACGTTACCGTCGAGATCTTAAGATCGTGAGCGACGGCACGCGATTTCCCGTGCGAGCGGCGTTTCTTATCGCAGCTGGGTTTCTGATCGTGCAGGCGACTGTGCTTTTGTCAATGGGCCGCGTGCCGATCTGCACTTGCGGCACAATCAAGCTATGGCATGGCGTCGTTCAAAGTTCTGAAAACTCCCAGCATATTTTCGACTGGTATTCGTTCTCTCACGTCATCCACGGGTTTGGCTTCTACTTTCTGACGTGGCTGATTTTTCCCCGTCATCCATTGATCGTTCGCTTCACACTCGCTGTGGCATGCGAGGTCGCCTGGGAGATCCTCGAGAACACGCCATTCATTATTGAACGATATCGCGCGGGTACAATTTCGCTTCAGTATTACGGTGACAGCATAGTCAATTCTCTTTCCGACACAGTTGCAATGATCGCCGGGTTTGTGCTTGCGAGCACGCTTCCTATATCAATAGTGGTTGGCCTTGCGGTCATAATGGAAATAGCGGTTGGTTACTGGATTCGCGACAATCTCACCTTGAACATCCTGATGCTGATTCACCCGATTGATGCGATCCGCGAATGGCAGGCCGGCAACTGAGAGCAAAGCGCAGATAGGATCATGACGGATTTTTCTCCTCGCGAAATCGTTTCCGAACTCGACCGCTTTATTGTCGGCCAAGGCGACGCAAAGCGCGCCGTTGCTATCGCTCTGCGCAACCGGTGGCGACGGCTTCAGCTCGACGAAAGGTTGCGCGAGGAAGTGCTACCGAAAAACATCCTGATGATCGGCCCGACCGGCGTCGGCAAGACTGAGATCTCCCGCCGACTCGCGCGGCTTGCCGGTGCGCCGTTTCTGAAAGTCGAGGCAACAAAATTCACCGAAGTCGGATATGTCGGTCGCGACGTTGAACAGATCGTGCGCGATCTGGTTGAGATCGGAATCACGCTTGTGCGCGAGCGTAAACGGAAGGACGTTCAGGCGCGTGCCGAGCAGTCGGCAGAAGAGCGCGTCCTCAACGCACTGGTCGGCCCTGGCGCTAGCCCTGCCACGCGGGAGAGTTTCCGAAAGAAACTGCGAGCAGGCGAGTTGAACGACAAAGAGATAGAGATTGAAGTGCAAGCCGGCAGTAGTGGCATGCCGATGTTCGAGATACCGGGCATGCCGGGTGCACAGATGGGCGCAATCAATATCGGCGATATTTTTGGCAAGCTTGGCGGCGGCCGCACAAAGACGCGCCGCGTAACCGTTCAAGAGTCACACGATGTCCTGGTCAATGAGGAATCCGACAAGCTTCTCGACACCGACCAGCTGGTGCAGGAAGCCATAAAATCTGTCGAGCAGAACGGCATCGTGTTTCTCGACGAGATCGACAAGATTGCCGGTCGGGAGGGGTTGCGCGGTGCCGACGTGTCACGTGAAGGCGTGCAACGTGATTTGCTGCCCCTGATCGAAGGCACCACCGTCAATACCAAGCATGGGTCGGTGAAGACCGACCACATACTCTTCATCGCGTCCGGCGCATTTCACATCTCAAAGCCATCGGATTTGTTGCCAGAACTGCAAGGGCGGCTGCCGATCCGTGTCGAGCTCAAAGCGCTCACGCGTGATGATTTGCGCCGAATCCTCACCGAACCGGAAGCCTCATTGATCAAGCAGTACATCGCGCTCATGAGCACCGAGGGCGTGACGCTTGAATTTAGTGAGGACGCCATAGATGCCATCGCGGACATCACGGTCGCGGTGAATGCCAGCGTCGAGAATATCGGCGCCCGGCGGCTGCAGACTGTGATGGAGAGAGTGCTCGACGAAGTCTCTTTTGCGGCGCCAGACCGGTCCGGCGAACACGTTAAAATCGACGCTGACTATGTGGAGAAGCACGTTGGCGACTTAGCTAAAAATGCCGATTTGAGCCGATTTATTCTCTGATCTACGAAGCGCTGCATTTCAAGGCGGCCTGGTTCTCCGCACCCGCACGTAAAGCGCACCTTCGCCCCCGTGGGCAACGTGAGCTTCCTCGAATCCGATCACGAGCGCGCGGAATTCCGGCAAGTTCAGCCAGTGCGGCACCTGACGCTTGAGTACTCCTCGGTCACCCTCGCCTCGACCCCCTTTTCCGGTGATAACAAGGACAAGCCGGGCGTCGCGTGTGGTCGCGGCCTGCAGGAAACGCAAAAGTACCGTATGCGCTTCGTTTTGGGTTAGCCCGTGCAAATCGAGGCGGCCGTCGATTGCCTCCTTGCCGCGCGCGACCCGCGTGCGCATGCGGCGTCCGAGCGTGGCAAGGGGCGGCGGTCGCTTATTGGCTGCAGGTGCAGTTGGGCGTGATTTTGCAAGCGGTGTTTCAACCTGCGGAGCGATGTGTTCCGCCGTCTCAACGGCTTCTGAGAGATCCGAATCCCGCAGTGGCGCAATCGATTTCGTGATGGCGGTCCACAACACCCGCTCTTCGGCAGAGAGGACGCGACGCCGTTTGCCGTCGCTGGACTTCATCGAGCTAATGACGCCGCTTGGCGGGCTGTGCCGGTACGCTACCGGTCGTGCTCGAACGGGCCGCCGCGGTAAACACCATTTTCGGGCGCGGTGCTGGAAGCGGGATATTCGTCACGGCCGCTACTGCGCTGCCGCTGACTGCGACACTCTGCGGCACGAGCATCACGAACTGCCCGTTCTGCTTGATGCGCCCTGCGATGTGACTGATCTCTTCGCCGTGCCCAAAATAGATGTCGGCGCGCGCCGGCCCGACAATCGCTGATCCCGTGTCCTGCGCCACCAGCAAATGACGGAATTTCGTTTCCGGTTTTTCGCTCTCGATCGGAAACTCGGCATCGATCCAGATCGGCGTTCCATAAATATGGATCTTTTTGTCGACCGCCAGCGAGCGGCCCGGGGTAAGTGGAACGCCCTGTGCGCCGATGCATTCGTCGTGTGCGTTCAGTGGGGTTTCCTGAAAGAAAACGAAAGAGCGATTTTTCTGCCGCAGCGCTTTTCCTTCTTCGGGATTCGTTTCCATGAATTCCCGAATCTTGTCCATCGACATCTCTTCTTTTGAGACGATACCGCGGTCGATCAGGAATTTTCCGACGGGCGTATAGGGCATTCCGTTGCTCGCGACATAATTCAGTCGCAGTAATTTTCCGCTGTCGAGTTTAACTCGCGTCGAGCCTTGAATCTGGGCAAAGAAGGCGTCGATGGAGCTTTTGACGTAGCAGATTTCCAGGTTCTTCCCCGCGAGAGCACCATCCTCGATTTTGGTGCGGTCAAGATCGGCAAAAACCTTGCTTTGACGTTTTCTCACGGTTTCGGCCGGGGCCGTATACATCGGAATGGAGTATTCGTCGCTGGGAAAGCGCGAGCCCTCCACTTCCGTTTCGTAGTACCCCGTAAAGAATCCCTGCGTCTGGCCCGCCGGGATGACACGCATGGGTTTGAAGTTGTCCTCGAAAAAGGCGCGAGCACGGTCGCGATTGAGATCGCCGGACGACACTGCGCGCTCGCACACCTTGAACAAGGCACCATAAAATGGCCGTGCGGCGCGCATCGCGCGTGTGCCGTTGAGAATAGCACTGCAGCTCTTGAGAAACGTGTCGAAGGCCGCTTTTTGGTCGTCGTCCTTCCAACCCTCAAGCTGGGCAAAGCTTACGGGCTCAGTCCGCGAGTTGCGCAAATGAACGCTGGTGGCCGCTGCCGGGGCTATGGCGGAGGCGGTTATCGAGAGACCAAAGCAAAATCGAATGAGTGTGCGGAAAAGCAGCTCCGGCATGCGCTCATTGCCCGGCTTCGGTGGCAATCAATTTCCAGTTCGGATCACGTGCGCTAATGTCGCGTGCGAAGGTCCAGACATCGGTAATGTCCGTCACTCTCTCGGCATTTCCGTCGATGACCTTGCCGTCCTTGTCGCGCGTGACCGAAACAAGCTTTGACTGGAAGCGTACGGTCACCTGCGCATTGCGGCCACGTAGTTCGGCAGCTGTGATATCGGCATTGTCTATCGACACGAACCGACTCTCCACCGTCTCGCCGCGCTTTTCTCGCTCTGCGATTGCGCTCTCAAAGCCGTCATAGACTTCTCGCGCAAGAAGATTTTTCAAAGTCCGTCGATCACCTTCAGCGTAAGCGTTGACGATCATTTCATAGGCCGCACGCGCGCCGGTCAAAAAATGCTTGCCATCGAAATTTGAATCGGCGGCGGCAATAGCGTCGAGTCCCCCAGCAATCACTGAGCCAGTCTCAGCTACACCCTTCCATCGATCCGACGGGGTCTCGACAGGATCCGTGGGCTTTGGTGCGACCGTTTCCGTTGTCCGGTTGGGAAGCGCAACAACTTTTTCCGGTGCCGGTCGTACGGGCTCACGCGCCGAATATGGATCGTAGGGCGGTCGCTCCCTGCCCGTCCGTTGACCCAATACACTACGCAGGCGCAAGAAAATGAACACCGCGAGCGCCAGAAAAATGATGGTATAGATATCGAACACGTCTCGCATGCTTTCGGCTACCGTGGCCACTCGCCGGCCGGATTTGCGTACGATCAAGTGCCGTCGATCGGCACTGCCGCTGTTGCATCCGTTGTTGGCCGCATCAATCCGTTGGGCCGGGCCTCGCGCCGGTGCTTCGGCGCAATTCAGGTCTCTCAGCCGACCTTAGACGATCAGGGCGCCTAGGCCAACATCGCACTGACAGAGAAGCACCGATGAATGTGGCAAAATGGGTAATATTGGCGGTCCTCGCGTTGCCCATCCTGGAACTTGCCGCGTTCATTGCAGTTGTTGCGACAATTGGCTTCGGCTGGGCGTTAAGCTTGATATTGGCCGGATCGCTTTGCGGCGCTTTGATTTTGCGCCATGCCGGCAGCGGCCAAGCGGCCCGCATCCGTGTCGCACTGGACCACGGTTCTTTTGCGACCCTGCAGACAGGCGCCTGGGGCGGCCTCCCGCTGATCGCGGGAATTTTACTGCTGATTCCGGGGTTTATTACCGACGTTGTCGCCCTGGTGCTGCTGGTCGGATCGCTGCGCCGCGCCTTTGTCGGCGCACCGCCTCGGCAAGAAGGCGGCGTCGTCGATCTTGCGCCCGAGCAATGGCATCAGGTGCCCGACCCCTCATTGCCTGACCAACACAAAGATGAGCGCCGACGCTGATCAGCGTGCATCCTTGTTCCCTTACCGACCCTATGTTAGCCAACCGCCGCGCGCGCTGTGGCGTGGTGTGAAGGAGAGTTTATGACGACGACAAATGGGGGGCCGGCACAAGTCGGTTCGACACCGGGAGCCGGCCAGGAGCAGCCGCAGCTCACCGTAGTTGGCCAGTACATCAAGGATTTCTCGTTCGAGAACCCAAACGCGCCGCAATCGCTCAACGCCCGGCAGGAACAACCGCAGATCGGAATTCAGATCAATGTGGGCGCGACGCCTTTGTCAGAAACTGACATCGAGGTTGTGATCAAGCTGGACGGGAAAGCCGAGACGTCTTCCACGTTGTTGTTCCGATTCGAGTTGGAATTCGCCGGAGTGTTCCGAATTCGAAACGTGCCGCAAGAAAGTCTCAACCCAATCGTGATGATCGAATGCCCGCGTCTGCTGTTCCCGTTTGCGCGTGAGATCATTGCGACCACGGTCCGTAATGGCGGCTTCCCGCCGCTCCTGCTCGATCCTGTAGACTTTGTCAGTCTGTATCGCCAGAAGATGGCTCAGGCGCAGCCAACGCCGGCGCCTGCTACGGGCAGCTGATCAAATACCCGCAGGCTGGTAGTAGCCCCACAACGCGTTTTCGCCGAGGCCAGCTACAAAGTCGCGGTGCGCGGCGATTTCTGCCTCGCTCAATCGCGGCGCCAATGGCTGCGGACGCGTACGTACGACCATTGCATCGTCAGCGCCGCTCGGCCCACGCTCGCTGGATTCGGCGAGACCAAGCTGCGCTTGCCGTGCACCAATCAATTCGACATAAACCTCGGCAAGTATCTCCGCATCGAGCAATGCACCGTGCTTTGTCCGGCGCGAGTTGTCGATGCCGTACCTGACGCACAAGTCATCGAGTCGATTGGGCCCTGCCGGATGCTTTCGGCGTGCCAACAGCAGTGTGTCGACCAGCCTTTCACGCGCGATCAATTCGCGTTCAACACGCTTAAGTTCAGCACACAGAAAGGCGTGATCGAATCCCGCATTGTGAATCACAAGCGGAGCGTCGCCAATGAAGGCAAGAAAATCGTCGACGACGTCGATAAACCGCCTGTGCCCTTTCAGAAATTCGGCGGAAAGGCCGTGGACTGCAAATGCCTCGGCGGGCATGTCGCGCTCGGGATTGATGTAGGCGTGGAACGTCCCCCCGGTTGGGATCCCGTTGAGCAGTTCAATGCAGCCCAGCTCAACGAGCCGATGGCCCTGGGCCGGATCGAGGCCTGTCGTTTCAGTGTCGAGAACGATTTCGCGCATGGAGTTTGTGCTGCAGAATCAGTGACGGCGCTTTGGCATTGTAGCTACTCGCGCAAGGATTTCACGTACCTGCGCACGTGCAGCGTCGAATCCTTTCGATGTATCCACGACGAAATCAGCGCGCTTTCGTTTTTCCGCATCAGGCATTTGGTTTGCTGCAATCCCCGCAAACTTCTGTGCGGTCATGCCAGGACGCTCGAAAATACGCGTGCGCTGAACGTGTTCGGGTGCAGATACGACCACGACGGCATCGCAGCGCCGGTCGCCGCCGGTCTCGAACAGCAGGGGAATATCCAGCACCGCGACCTGGGCATTTTTCCTTTCTGCTTCGGCAAGGAAATGTTGCTCTGCGGCGCGCACGAGCGGATGCACGATTCCCTCGAGTTTCTTGATCGCCGTGGGGTCATCTAGCACACGCTTGGCAAGCTTTTCGCGGTCGACTTCGCCGTGGGCCGTGGTGCCGGGAAATGCGGCCTCGATGAGCGGCGCGGCTTCGGCTTTGTAAAGACGATGGACGGCTGCATCGGCATCGTGAACCGGTACGCCTAATTCGGCGAAGAATCCCGCCGTGGTCGATTTGCCCATACCCAGCGAGCCGGTGAGACCGAGTACAAACATTGGTCAGCTGTCGATAAATTTGTTCTGACGCAGGTACGCCAGTAGCGGCATTAACGGCAAGCCAAGGATCGTGAAATAGTCGCCCTCAACCCGGTCAAACAAGTGAATGCCGATACCTTCGAGCTGATACCCACCGACGCTTTTGAGGGCGGCACCCCCCGCCATATCGAGATAGTCCTCAAGGTAACGATCGCTGAAGTTGCGCATAGTCAATCTGGCGGTATCGACGCAGGAAAATAGCAGCGAACCGTCGCGAACAAGGGCAAGCGCCGAGTGCAGTTCGTGTGTGCGGCCGCGCAAATCTCGCAGCTGCGCGGAAGCCACGTCGCGGTCAGTCGGCTTGGTAAAGCGCTTGGCGCCGCGCGCCAGCGTCTGGTCGGCACCGAGAATCACCCGCCCCGGAAGGCTGGCTGCGACGGTGCTCGCCTTCGCGCAAGCCAAGTGGCGCGCAACGCCTGCTGGATCATTGATGCCGGCTTCCGCTTCCATTGCGCGCTCATCGACCGCCGATGGCCTTGTTTCAAACCGCAGACCGGCCGCCGCCAGAATCTTGCCGCGTACATCGCTACGCGAAGCAAGCACCAAAGGTTGCGAAGCAAGCCAAAGCACCATGGATCATCTTACCGGGTGACGCCGGCGCTCGGTCAGCAAACGCATAACGGCGGCCGCCGTTTCCTCAATCGACCGACGTGTGACATCGATTGTCGGCCAATTGTGCTTGGCGCAAAGGCGACGAGAGAATGAGACTTCCTCAGCCACCGCGGCCTTATCAATATACTGGTCGTCGTCGCGGTGAGCTTTCAGTCCGAGCAGGCGGTTCTCGCGGATCTGCACGATACGCTCAGGGCTCGCGTAGAGACCGACAACAAGAGGTCGGGCAAGCTTTTCGACCGCTGGCGCCAGCAGTACGCCTGGCACCAGAGGCACGTTTCCGGTTTTTACGCCTCGATTGGCAAGGTAGATCGAGGTCGGCGTTTTGGATGTACGCGAGACTCCTACAAGCACGACGTCTGCTTCCTCAAGCCCTTCCGCGTGCTGGCCGTCGTCATGCAGCATCGTGAAGTTCAAAGCGTCGATACGCTGGAAATATTCCGCATTAAGCACGTGCTGGGCGCCCGCCCGATGAATTGTCTCAGCCCCGAGATAAGACTGAAACAGACGTAGCACTGGCCCGAGGATCGACATGCAGGGCAATCCAAGCTCGCGGCATTTTTTTTCCAGGGCTTCGATGAGATCCTCTTCAAGGAGGGTGTACAAAACCAGACCAGGAGATTCCGTGATCTCGGCAAGCGCATTATCGAGCTGCTTTTTCGACCGCACCATCGGATACAGGTGCTCAACCGGCGACACGTTCGCGTACTGCGCAGCCGCCGCCCGAGCGACCGTTATCAAGGTTTCGCCCGTAGCGTCCGATACCAGATGTAAGTGGAAATAGCCGGTCTCAGGCATCTGTATATTGGCCGGAAAGCCTGTGGATATAACAGGAGAAGGGCACGACCTGCCCCAACAAGCAAGCCAGCCGTGATCGAGAATTCAATTTTCGTCCACACCACAGGCAATGGGACGGCTGCGCGGAATGGTTTGGACCAGACTGCTGAGATGTTGATAGGCATGTGGGGAAGAGGGGATATCTCCATCAATGCCCCAGAATTCAGTGCAATCGCTGTGGACTGAATTGACCTTGAATTACGCCCTTATCTGGACTGGCTCGCGCTCGTCGGTGGACAGAATGTTGATCGACAGGCATGAGTCCAATCAACGCTCCAATAAACACAACAGATTCTAAGAAGATTCTTGATGGACAAAGACGGGATCGGCAGTGCTGTGGGGAAAAAGCTCCTACGCGTGCTGGAAGGCAAACATGAAGCGACTCCGCCGATATGGTTGATGCGGCAAGCGGGCCGCTATCTTCCTGAGTATCGTACGACTCGTGAAAAGGCTGGAGGATTTCTCAATCTTTGTTTTAACCCGGAGCTGGCCACGGAAGTAACGTTGCAGCCGATCCGGCGGTTTGGCTTCGATGCGGCGATTTTATTCTCCGATATTCTTGTCGTGGCGTTGGCACTCGGCCGGAAAGTTGAATTCCTGGCCGGTGAAGGACCGAGACTTGAACCCTTGAACGATGCGGATGCGGTTTCCGCGATGCGGGAGGAAGCTGATCAAAATGTGCTGGCGCCGATTTATGAAACGGTGCGTCAGGTCAAGGTTGCGCTTGATGATGCGATCGGGCTGATAGGATTTTGCGGGGCTCCATGGACAGTTGCGACGTACATGGTGGCGGGGCAGGCAACAGCGGATCAGGCACCCGCCAGATTGTTCGCCCTTCGTGATCCCAAGAGTTTTTCGCAACTGATCGACCGCCTCGTGAATGCGTCAATTGAGTACCTGGTGAGACAGCTTCAGGCAGGTGCGGATTGTGTACAGATTTTCGATACTTGGGCTGGTGTGCTCGGTCCTGAGCAGTTCGACCGCTGGTGTATCGCTCCAACGCAGAAAATCGTCGAGGGCATACGCCGACGGGTACCTCGCGCCAAGGTCATCGGATTTCCACGGGGAGCTGGCGCGATGGCCCTTCCCTATATTGAAATGACGGGAGTGAGCGCCATTGGCATTGATTGGACGTTTGAGCGAGCCATTGCACGCGATGCACTGCAATCACGTGTCCCGGTGCAAGGTAACGTTGATCCGCTTGCTCTTCTAGCCGGTGGTGCAGCTCTTGATCATGAAGTTGATGACGTGCTGCGTCATCTCGGCGATGGCCCGCTGATTTTTAATCTTGGGCATGGGATATTGCCCGACACCCCGATCGCGCACGTGGAACGCATGCTTAAGCGCGTACGCAGGTAGGCTGAGATGTATCTTTGGGTGAAAGCGCTGCACATCGTTGCCGTGATCGCCTGGATGGCTGGGATGCTCTACCTGCCGCGGCTGTTCGTCTATCACGCGGCTGTTCGCGTCGGGTCCGAGCAATCGGAAACTTTCAAGACGATGGAGCGCCGCCTTCTCAATTTCATCATGATGCCGGCCATGGCTGTTACCTGGATCGCGGGCATCGCTTTGGTGTTGCTCGGACAATGGTTTAGCGCCGGATGGTTTCAGGCCAAATTTGTCATTGTGATCGCCATGACCATCGTGCACGGCCTATTTGCACACTGGGTAAACGAATTCCGGTACGACCGGAATTCACACAGTCAAAACTTCTTTCGTATTATCAATGAGATACCGACGATTATGCTGGTCGTCATCGTTATTCTGGCGACGGTTAAACCGTTCTAAGTCATCCCCGCAGTTGCTCGCACGCGCCTGCCCTCTTGCGTCAAACGGTGGCTCAACTTATGTTGATGACATCCCACCGAACGCAGGCGGATGCAGTCGCGTTCCGGCTCCCTGGTATTTGGGCCGGTCGCAGCATCGGGTTCCGGGCCTTTCCCTACTACCACCTCGTCACCCCAGACCTGCGATCTCTCTCCAAAGTCAAACGGCGCAAGTTTTTTGTTTTCAAGTCTTCGCCGGTAACGCTTCCAAGGACGTAAACCCCCAATGCGGGAAATGAAACTCCAGGACCTCAAGTCCAAGACACCTGCCGATCTCGTTGCCTTCGCTGAAGAACATCAGGTTGAGAACGCCAGCACCATGCGCAAGCAGGAGCTGATGTTCGCGATCCTGAAGCAGCTCGCGACGCAGGAAGTCGACATTATCGGCGAAGGCGTGGTCGAGGTGCTCTCCGACGGCTTCGGATTCCTGCGCTCGCCGGAATCGAATTACCTGTCCGGGCCTGACGATATCTACGTTTCACCAAGCCAGATTCGCCGTTTCGGTCTGCGCACCGGCGATACTGTTGAAGGCCATATCCGCTCGCCGAAAGAAGGCGAGCGTTATTTCGCGCTGCTCAAGGTCAACACGATCAATTTCGAGGATCCCGAGAAGGCGCGGCACAAGGTCAATTTCGACAATTTGACCCCCCTCTATCCCGACGAACGCCTCAAGATGGAATACGAGGATCCGACCAAAAAGGACCTCTCGGCCCGCGTCATTGATATCGTGGCACCGATCGGCAAAGGCCAGCGTGCGCTGATCGTCTCGCCGCCGCGTACCGGCAAGACCGTCTTGCTGCAGAATATTGCGCATTCAATCACCTCCAATCACCCTGAGACTTACCTGATCGTGCTGCTCATCGATGAGCGGCCGGAAGAAGTCACCGACATGCAGCGCTCGGTGAAGGGCGAAGTGATTTCATCGACATTCGACGAGCCGGCCTCGCGTCACGTGCAGGTCGCGGAAATGGTGATCGAGAAGGCGAAACGCCTGGTCGAACATCAGCGCGACGTCGTAATTCTTCTCGACTCGATTACCCGTCTTGGCCGTGCCTATAACACCGTCGTACCCTCATCGGGCAAAGTGCTGACCGGCGGTGTCGATGCCAATGCGCTGCAACGGCCGAAGCGCTTTTTCGGCGCGGCCCGAAACATTGAGGAAGGCGGATCGCTCACCATCATCGCCACGGCCCTGATCGATACCGGCAGCCGCATGGACGAAGTGATTTTCGAAGAGTTCAAGGGCACCGGCAATTCGGAACTGATCCTCGACCGCAAGGTCGCCGACAAGCGCACATTCCCCGCGATGGACATCACGCGGTCAGGCACGCGCAAGGAAGAGCTCCTCACTGATCCTGCAATCCTCAAGAAAATGTACGTTTTGCGCAGGATTCTGAACCCGATGGGCACGATGGATGCGATCGACTTCCTGCTCGACAAGTTGCGCAATACGAAGAGCAACTCCGAGTTCTTCGAGTCGATGAATACGTAATCAGCGCCTATTGCTGCATGGCCGAAACTGCCGCTGCGATCTGGGCGGCATCGGTCACCGGAAGCGAGCAGCGCTCACCGACACACACGAAGGCCGCGCTCTCGGGTGCGGCCTTCAATTTTTCCTGCGCAGGGTGCGACGACGGGAGGTCGCCGGTATTCGACGCGCGAAGAACGACGCGATCAAGATAAGGCAGTTGCAGCGCTACTTTCGCGAGACGCCCGGCGTCGGGGCCGGTCACCACGATCTCGGCGGCCCGCAGCCGCAGGTCGAGGGCGTTGAGCAGCGCGACATGACCGGACAGATTGCGCTCCGCGCCTGAAAGAACTGTTTCGATCAAGCGATCTGCCTGCGCGCGCCATTTGTGGTCGCCGGAAAGCATTGCGAGTCTGACCAGATTTTGTGCAGCCACCGAGTTTGGATTCGGCGTGGCGTCGTCCTGGGTCGAATGCGGCCGCAGCACCAGGTCATCTGCATCGTCAGAGGAAAGATAATAGGCACCGGTCTCGGCGTCGGCGTAGTGCTTGTCGAAAGAATTCTGCCACGCGAGGGCCTTCTCGAGATAACTGCGCTCGCCGGTCGCTTCGTAAAGCGACAGGGCGGCCCGAATCATGGTTGCGAAATCGGAAGCAAGACCGGGGAAGAGCAACTTTCCCTCGCGCCAGGAGTGGCCGAGGCGATCGCCTTTGGTCATTGATCGTGCAACGAAATCGAACGCGCGCCGGGCCATCGTGAGCCAGTCTGGGTCGTCCATAATAAGCGCCGAATTGACGAGAGCCGCGATCATCAGCCCGTTCCAGTCAGCCAAAACTTTGTCGTCAAGCCCGGGGCGGATGCGCGTCTCGCGCACCGCAAGCAACTTCGCGCGCAGCTGTGTCAGGCGTTTTTCATCCTCGGCAATACGGTCGAGGCCAGCGAGGCGGTTAAGGATGCTATGGCCTTCAAAATTTCCGTCGGGCGTCACGTCGTAGTGCCGTGCAAAATATTCGCCGTCGGTTTCGCCGAGGGTTTTGATCACTTCGTCGTACGACCAGACGTAGAATTTGCCTTCTTCACCGTCGGAGTCGGCATCAAGCGAGGCAAAAAAAGCGCTCTCGCCGCCAGTCATTTCGCGGTTGAGCCACGCGACAGTTTCTCGCGCGCGCTGGGCAAACAAAGGATCTTTGCTGCGCTGCCAGGCCAGTGACAGCAACTCGAGCAGCTGGGCGTTGTCGTAGAGCATTTTTTCGAAATGCGGGACCAGCCAACGCTCGTCCACGGAGTAGCGCGAGAAGCCCCCGCCCAGATGGTCGTAGATCCCCCCCTCGCACATGCGAGCGAGGGTGTGGTCGACGGTTTCGAAAAACCGTGCGTCTTTGGTGCGTAGGCCGGCGCGCCAGAGCATTTCGAGGATTGCGGGCTGCGGAAACTTGGGAGCGCCGCGCAAACCGCCGTTGACCTGGTCGAACATGTTGCCGACCTGCATGGCGGCCGCATCAAGCTCCTTCAGGCCCGTCGTAACTTTGTCTGCCGGTCTTGCCTTCTCGGCGAGCCGGGACAAGAGCGCGGCGCGGTTCTGCTCGATCCGGCTGGGCTCCTCTCTGAACAGCCGGGCCACTTCGCGCAGAACATCGACGAAGGCTGGCCGGCCGAAGCGCGATTCTTTCGGGAAATATGTACCGCCCCAGACCGGCTCTGCCTTCGAGGTCAGGAACATCGTCAGAGGCCAACCGCCCTGCTCTCCCAGCAGATGCAATGCGCTCATATAAATCTGATCGATGTCGGGACGCTCTTCGCGATCGACCTTGATGTTGACGAACAGCTCGTTCATCACGTGCGCGGTCGCCGCATCCTCAAAGGACTCGTGCGCCATGACATGGCACCAGTGGCAGGCGGCGTAGCCGACCGACAGCAGGATTGGCTTATTCGTACGCTTGGCCTCCTGCAGCGCTTCCGGCCCCCAGCTCCACCAGTCGACCGGATTATGCTTGTGTTGAAGAAGGTAAGGCGACGTCGCCTGAGCAAGGCGATTCACATGAGCGGCGTTGTGAGGAAAAGACATTGCCCGAACCTAGCGTGATTTGACGCTGGCGGGAAACGGTCTCCGCCGTGGCGCGTCGACTATAGAACAGCGCCCTTGGTTGAATCGTTCCTGCCGCGCACGATTACCGCCTCATGGCAATATTGCAAAAGCTCGTGCAGGAAACCCGAGCCCGTTGCGGACCTTCGGCCAGGTCACGACGATCAGTGCACCTTTCGGCGGCACCTTGTCGAGATTGGCCATGACTTCGATTTGATAGTGGCCATGTTGAAGGATATAGGTCTCGGATTCCATCTTGTCGGTCGTGTCGGTGTCGAGAGACTCGTGTCCTGTTGCCACGGCGCCGCGCTGTTCATAGAGAAACTTGATTGTCTCGAATGACCAGGCAGGAAATGGAGCGCGCTTGAATCGCTCGGGATCGGTGTCCCAATCTTTGTACATGTCAGTTCGCAGTGCCACGAATGATCCACGCGGAATGCGCCCGTGCTTTTGCTCCCAGGCACGCAAATCGGCGACAGAAAACGCGTGGTTCGGATCCTTCTGCAGATAAGGCGTTGCATCCAGCACGACCAACGGCAGAATCATCTGTTTGAGGGGGATCGCATCCATGGTGATCCCTTTTTCGTCGAAATGCGCGGGCGGATCGACGTGGGTGCCGTACTGGCCGACGAACTCGTAGAGCGTTGTGCGGAAGCCGTCTTCTTGGATGGTGTAGGGGCGCTGTGTCTTCGGGTCGGCTGCGGGTGTCATTTTCGCCTGGCCGAAGCCGGACCACACGGGGGACCGCGGGTCGAAGCTGTGCGTGAGATCAACGAAACGCTTTGACGCAATTACGCGGTACGCGCGAGCGAGATCGTTGTCGGTTGCGGCCAAAGACGGGGCAAAACTTGCGATCAGAATCGCCGGCAGGAGCGTGAAAAGGCGGAAACTCGGTGTCATGTCGCCTCCCCAATAGTTCGTGAATTTGCACGATCATATCGCGGGCGGCGGGATCGCGGCGTGGGATTTTCATGAGGCCCTGGAAGAGCCGCGCTGCGACGTTTCACAGCCTGTGCCAACGTTATCGGGGCTTGACCCCCGCCCTCTCTCAGCGCTTCCGTGCGCTGCGATGTCGAATGCAACGCGCGAAACCATTTACGCACTGTCGTCCGGACGTCCGCCGGCCGCTATTGCAGTTGTGCGTATTTCAGGGCCGCGTGCCGGCGTTGCGCTCAAAGCGCTCATGGGCAGGATTCCTGATCCGCGCAAGGCTGCGCTTGCACGCATCCGTGGACGCGATGGCGAGATCGTCGATCAGGCACTGGCGCTCTGGTTTCCAGGGCCGCAAAGCGAAACCGGCGAGGATGTAGCGGAGCTTCAGCTGCATGGCGGCCACGCCGTCGTCGCCGCGGTTTTTGCGGCACTGTCGCAAATCGACGGTTTGCGTATGGCGGAAGCGGGCGAATTCACCCGTCGGGCTTTTGAGAACGGCAAGCTTGATCTTACAGCAGTGGAAGGCCTTGCCGACCTGGTGATGGCCGAGACGGAAGGACAACGGCGCCAGGCTTTTCGGCAGATGGCAGGGGCGTTGAGGGACCGATCCGAAACCTGGCGAACGCAGCTGATCCAGGCGCTTGCTCTCGTTGAGGCACGCATTGATTTTTCAGATGAGGCCGACGTGCCTCAGGATCTTGTGACGCCGGCGTTGCAGATTGCCCGGTCGCTCGAAGGCGACATTGCGTCAGTGCTTGCTGAGGGCAACCGCGGGGAGCGCCTGCGCGAAGGATTTTTCGTGGCTATTGCGGGTCCGCCGAATGCCGGCAAATCGACGCTTCTCAATCGGATTGCGAAGCGCGAGGCAGCGATCGTGTCGCCTTATCCCGGGACAACGCGCGACGTGATCGAGGTGCATCTCAATCTTGATGGATTGCCGGTCACGCTGCTCGATACGGCGGGCATTCGCGAGACTGACGATCCGGTAGAGATTGAAGGCGTGCGCCGCGCACGCGAGCGCGCAACGGCCGCCGACCTGATCCTGTGGGTCGTCGAGGCGGGAGACGCGTTGGGGCAGGATGAAGTGGGAAACGCGCTGTGGTCGCGTGACAAGAGTGAAAGTTCGGCACTCTCTCACGGCGCCGGCGTTGGAATTCCCGCACGCCCTTTCGGAGACAGCGAGGCTGGCCGCGTCACTCGCCTCTCGTCCAACGAAAGCGGGCCTTCGCTTACGGGGAGCGGGCGCACGCCGGTCTGGCTCATCCGAAATAAAATCGATTTGCATCAGAGTCTTAGGCAAAGAAATGAACCGAATGTACAAAGCAAAGGAAAAAGTGAACGAGAAGTTCGGGTTAATAAGTCCCTAAAAAATATGGCTAACAAAACCTTAGCGGAAAAGAATGAAATCGAATTCACATTTAATGAATCGGAGTTCGATATTTCGGCGAAGACCGGTGAAGGTTTCGACCTGTTGTTGAACGCGCTCGCGCGACAAGCTGGAAAATATTTGGCGGGCGCCGAGAGCGCGTTGGTGACGCGTGAACGTCACCGTCGCGCGCTGCAGGATACGCTGGCCGCCCTGCGCCGCGCCCTGGCTCCAGACCTTTCGAGCCGTGAGGACCTTGTCGCCGAGGAATTACGGCTCGCCGCGCGCGCGTTGGGCCGCCTCACCGGCCGCGTCGGCGTTGACGACGTCCTTGACGTTATTTTCCGAGACTTCTGCATCGGAAAATGAGGGGTGTGGATAACTATGGGGATTTTGTCCGTCTAATGGGTATCAACGGGCTGTATAAGGACCCATGTTTTCCACAGGGGCTGTGGGTCAATGAGAGATCCCAGATGGGTTCGTTTCGAACGCTTGTGCAATGTTTCACGTGAAACATTTTCATTAAATTCAATGATTTTGACCCCTCCCCGCGCCTCCGCTAGAACGCGCCATCCGAGGTTTTGATGGCCTATCAATTCGACGTCGTTGTGATTGGCGGCGGCCACGCCGGCTGTGAAGCCGCGGCAGCGGCGGCCCGTATGGGGGCGAAAACGGCCCTCGTAACCCACCGATTTGGCACCATTGGCGCCATGTCCTGTAATCCCGCGATTGGAGGGCTTGGAAAAGGCCATCTGGTCCGGGAAATCGACGCTATGGACGGCCTTATGGCCCGAATCGCCGATCTCGGCGGCATCCAGTTTCGCGTCCTCAATCGCCGAAAAGGTCCCGCGGTGCGCGGCCCTAGGGCCCAGGCCGACCGGAAACTCTATGCCCGTGCCATGAAGGCTGCGATCGGGTCTATGCCGAACCTCGAAATACTCGAGGCAGAAGCCGACGATCTTCTGATCAAGTCAGGGCGCGCAAGCGGTGTCCGGCTTGCGGATGGCCGTGAAATTGCAGTTGGTGCGGTCGTTCTCACGACCGGCACATTTTTGCGCGGCCTCATTCACATCGGCGAAAGACAAATTCCCGCCGGACGCGTCGGCGAAGCGCCCGCGATAGGTCTTTCGCGCACGCTGGAAAATCTCGGAGTCGCGCTTGGCCGCTTGAAGACTGGAACGCCACCACGCCTCGACGGCCGGACAATTGATTGGTCCGCACTTGAAATGCAGCCGGGCGACAATCCACCCGAGCCGTTTTCAATTTTCACCACGCAAATCGAAAATCCGCAGATCGAATGCGGAATCACGCGTACCTCCGAATCCACGCACAAAATCATCCGCGAGAACGTTCATCGTTCGCCGATGTATTCGGGACAGATCGCAAGCCGTGGTCCGCGTTACTGTCCGTCGATCGAAGACAAGATCGTGAAGTTCGGCGAGCGCAACGGCCACCAAATTTTTCTGGAGCCGGAAGGTCTCGACGATCACACCGTTTATCCAAACGGAATTTCGACATCGCTTCCCGAAGACGTCCAGCAAGCGCTCGTCGTAACAATTCCCGGACTGACAAACGCACGCATCATTCGTCCTGGCTATGCGATCGAATACGACTACGTCGATCCGCGCGAACTCGCGCCAACACTTCAGACCAAAAAACTCCGCGGGTTATTTCTCGCAGGTCAGATCAACGGCACTACAGGCTATGAAGAAGCTGCGGCACAAGGACTTCTTGCAGGTCTCAACGCGGCGGCTTTGGCGGGCGAGGGCGACGAAATCATCATCGATCGCGCGCAAGCGTATCTCGGCGTAATGATCGACGATCTCGTGACGCGTGGTGTAAGCGAACCGTATCGCATGTTCACATCGCGCGCTGAGTATCGATTGCAGTTGCGCGCCGACAATGCCGACCAGCGCTTGACTGACAAGGGGATAGCGATCGGCTGCGTTGGCGCCGAACGTGCACGCATGCACCAAGAAAACAATTCGGCGTTGAACGATGCGCGCGAATTTGCAAAATCAGTTTCACTCACACCGAAGGAGGCAGAACGCCACGGCCTTTCGTTGAACAAAGACGGTCAGCGGCGTACGGCATTCGAACTGTTGTCGTATCCGAATGTGACGATCACAGACCTCGCCAAAATCTGGCCGCGCTTTCGCGCGCTCGCACCGAAGATCGCCGAGCAGATCGAGATCGATGCGAAGTACGATGTTTATCTTTCGCGCCAGGCGGCGGATATCGCAGCATATCGGCGCGACGAAAGCTTCGAGCTGCCGGACGATTTCGACTACGGGACGCTGCCCGGGCTCTCAAATGAAATGAAGCAGAAATTGCAAGTTCACCGACCGCGCACCATCGGGCAAGCAGGCCGCATCGACGGCGTCACGCCGGCGGCGCTCACATTGCTTGTGGCGCATGTCCGGCGCGCCAAAAAAGCTTCAGCGAAACTGGCGTGAGCAAAAGCGGGCAGGGCGCTCGAGATCTCTCTGCCGACAAAGGACGTGCGCTCGCCCTGTTTCCTGTTTCACGTGAAACGCAAGATCGCCTCGACCGATTCGTCGAAACCCTGTTGCGATGGCAAGACAGGCTGAACCTGATCGCAAATTCGACGATCGGTGAAATCTGGACACGCCACGTCGCCGACTCGCTCCAGCTGTTGCCGCTGGCGCCACAGGCGCGAACCTGGGTCGATCTTGGATCCGGCGGGGGCTTCCCGGGCATGGTGATCGCCTGCGCGCTTGCTGACGAGGTGGGGACGCGCGTCCATCTTATTGAAAGCAATGGGAAAAAGGCCGCATTCCTGCGAGAGGCGGTGAGGGCGACCGGGACGCCGGCTGTCGTGCATGCGATTCGCGCGGAGAAATTTGGGGAAAGCTGTGCAGAACCCGTCGATGCTGTCACCGCGCGCGCCCTGGCCCCATTGAAAACACTGTGTGATCAGTCGTTTCCTTTCATTTCGCGGGGTGCGATCGGACTCTTTCCCAAGGGTCAAGATGTAGACGTTGAATTGACCGGAGCCGCTAAATATTGGAGACTCGAAGCCTCAAAAGTGCCCAGTAAGACCAGTCCCGAAGGTTCGATCGTCCTGATTCGCGGTCTCGAGGCTCGATAGAGCGTCAGATCAGGCGGGGGGCGGATTCGGGGGCCTGCGAAGCCGCCGGCCCATCAACGGAAAGCTGCCATGACCGAGAGCTCTCCTTCAAATCAGCCCGCCGATACGCCGGTCGTCGCCTTCGGCAAGCCGGCCGTCAAATCAGATGCCGCCCGACCGCGGGTGCTCGGGATTGCCAACCAGAAAGGTGGGGTCGGCAAGACCACGACCGCAATCAACCTTGGTACAGCGCTGGCCGCCATCGGCGAGCATGTGCTGATCGTGGACCTCGATCCGCAGGGCAATGCGTCAACGGGCCTCGGCATCGAACGCAAATCGCGCCGGACATCGACCTACGACGTGTTGACCGGCGCCGCGCCGATGCGCGATGCGGTCCTGCAGACGGCAGTGCCACAACTTTATATTGCGCCGTCGACGCTCGATCTGTCCGGTCTCGAACTTGAGATTGGCCAACAGCGCGACCGGGCGTTCCGCCTGCGCAATGCGCTTCGCCAGCTCAACACCGGCGCGCGCCCCTACGATTTCACTTATGTGCTCGTCGACTGTCCGCCATCGCTCAACCTGCTGACAGTCAACGCGATGGCGGCCGCGGATTCGATTCTCGTACCGCTGCAGTGCGAGTTCTTCGCGCTCGAAGGCCTGTCGCAGCTTTTGAAAACCGTCGAGCAAGTCAAGACCACTCTTAATCCGACACTGTCGATCCACGGCATCGTGCTGACGATGTATGACTCGCGCAACAATCTCTCCAACCAGGTTGTCGCCGATGTGCGCCAATTTATGGGCAACAAAGTCTATGAGACTATAATCCCACGTAACGTGCGCATCTCGGAAGCGCCGTCTTACGGCAAGCCGGTGCTCGTCTACGACCTTAAATGCGTCGGCAGCGAAGCCTATCTGCGTCTTGCGACCGAAATCATCCAGCGAGAGAAGGCTTTGAAGGCCGGGTAGTGCGCGATCGTGCGCGCACTGGAATGGTCAACAAACGCGGAAAGGGATAGCGTGGCACGGAATTCAGGAGCGGCGATGGCAGATCACTCGCGATTGGGACGCGGTCTCGCTGCGCTGATCGGCGATGTCGGTGACGAAACCCCCCTTGCCGACAGCGGGCGTAAACCTCGTCGCGCACCGATCGAAAATCTGCAACCCAATCCGCGCAATCCAAGACGGCTGTTCACCGATGATGAGCTCGATGAACTCGCCGCATCAATCCGCGAGCGCGGCATTATCCAACCGATTGTCGTTCGCGCGCTTAAGGGCGACAACTTCGAGATCATCGCCGGCGAGCGGCGATGGCGCGCAGCGCAACGCGCGGGACTACACGACGTCCCTATTGCAGTCGTCGAAGCGAATGATGCGCAGTCTCTCGAATACGCCATCATCGAAAACGTGCAACGCACAGATCTCAATCCGATCGAGGAGGCGACCGGTTATCTTGCGCTCATGGACGACTTCAACCGCACGCAGGAGGAAGTCGCGCAGATCGTCGGCAAGAGCAGGCCGCATATCGCGAATACGATCCGGCTGCTGAAATTATCTGAGCCTGTGAAACAATTAGTCCGCACCGGCAAAATCTCGGCAGGACACGCGCGGCTTCTGGTCGGGCAACCCAACGCCGAACTGATCGCACATGAGATCATCGACAAAGGCTGGAGCGTGCGCGATCTGGAAGCCGATATGCGCAAGGACGTTGCAGGCCAGCTCCGCGACATGCGTCGCGAGGCCAAGGGCTTTGTCGTCAATATTCCAAAAGACGCCGACACCCGTGCGCTTGAGCGACGACTCTCCGATGTGTTGGGGCTCGATGTCAGCGTCGATCACCGCGGCGAAAGCGGGACATTGCGTATCAAATACCGCAATTTGGAACAGCTCGACGCGGTCCTAAAGAAGTTGGGCGGCTAGGGCTTTATCCGCCACTCAGCTTAACTTCGACGCGGGCATCTGCCTTCACATCGGGATCCGTCACAGGAGCAAGCCTTGCGCGCATATTGGCGAGCTCAATTTCCTCGCTGGCGAACCCATCCTGACGCTGCCGCCTTGCGGCGTCGAAATCGATTGCATAGACCTCGCCAACTGGCCCGGTCGGCCAGTCTTCACCAGGCAATATTGTAATCTTCACATCCTGAATGAGACCTTGGGCGAGAAACGGATCGAAATAGCGCATACTGCGCTCATTGAGATCGAGCACACGGCCCGATTTAAGCGGACCCACGTCGTTGATCTTAACAATCAACTGTTTTCCGCCGCTTGCAACGAGAGCGTAGGTCGGCTGGTAAAGCCTGCCGTAGCGCACGCCGCCAAATTGGTTTCGGAGCCCGGTTTGGATTGCGGCGGTCCATTTCGAGGGATCATACAACTCGCCTGAAGCCGTCTGGGCGCCACCTTCTTCCTTGCCGTCACGATAGGGATTGTAGGTTGAAATCGTGCCAATGATAGTTGTGCGGGAAAGGGCGGCCTTTTCCTGGATGCGCGGCAAGCCCACCATGGCTGCCAATTTCAGAACCGATCGATATGCTGTCGAGAATTTCGACACCGTCTCCTTACGCGCGTGGGAAACGAAGTATGTGCCGTTGCTGCCGAGTTTCGCAAAAATGATGTCTACCGACTGATGTGCGATCGGATTCGCGTGCCACGGAACAAAACCGGTCGTTGTATTGTCGTTTATTGATGCAAGTTCAAGGCGAGACAATGCCATCGTGCTGTTCAATTCGCACGTCTCGCGATCTGCATCGAAATCGACCAGAAAAACCAGTTCGGAATCGCCGGCTGCTGAAGATCCAACATGTGTGAACGACAATACGACGGATCCGACATTGGCATCCGTCTGCATCGAAGCTATCGCTGCTGAGAAACTGGTTTCGAGATCGTCCCACACCATCGCAAACAGGAATACGACGGCAAGCAACGGTGCGATCAGCGCTTCTCCGTGCTTTGCGGAAAGCAGATTTCGGATTGCATTGAGTGGGAGAAACAACGCTGGCGGGGCCATCAACACCGTCGGCAGTTGAATAAGTTTCGAGGTAAGCTGTACCCATGGCTTATAAAACGCGCGTAAAATGCTTCACGAAATTGCTCTTAGAGTTTTAAGCAAATGCGCGACGTCGCATTTCCAATTTTTCGAGCCGAACTGTTTCAGAGCGGCTTGCCGACAGCAAAAAAGCACTGTTTCGACGGCGCGTATGTATGAAGATCGACGATCGGTGTCCTTCATAGGAACGTGTTTCGGACGAGAAGGAACTTGCGCTTTCGCTTCAAATAATGCATCGAGCGTCAACGCAATCGGACAAATTGAACGAAAATGTTCAATAGTTGCGCGTGCTGGCGACCGGCGTGCATAGCAATATAAGGGAGGACATCCAGGTGGCAGCATCACTACGAGGCGAACTGCAGCCGACAATTTATCGCTTCAAGCTCGGCGGCTTCGAGGTCGCAACGGTTTTGGACGCGAAGGCCATCCGAGATGGGTTGCATCCCCACTACGGCGCCAACGCCTCGGCAGATGAGGTGCATGCCCTCGCACGCGCGAACAATATCGACACCCAGCGATTTGAGCATCCGAACATTCCGACGCTCGTGAATACGGGAAAGCAGCTCGTTCTGTTCGACACGGGCAATGGCGCACTGCCGCGCGAATACGAGCAACTCAGCAAGCGTCTGCCTCCGGGACAGACCGCCGAGCGCTTGGCCGCCGCCGGGTACAAGTCCGAAGACATCGACGTCGTTGTCATTACGCACGGACATCCCGATCATATCGGCGGGCTCACGGAGGGCGGGAAACCAGTTTTTCCGAATGCAAAGTATGTCTTCGGCGCCGCGGAATTCGATTTTTGGAAGCGCGGTGAAAACGTCCGAGAGGCTCGGAAATTCAATCGGGAGTTATTTGTAAAGATATGCCTGCCGTTGGCCGACCGGTCGACATTTATCAAGCCAAACGACGAAGTCGTTCCCGGCATTACAGCGGTCGATGCTGCCGGCCATTCTCCCGGATTGCTTGCCTTCCACATTGAAAGCAATGGCAAACGAATCATGATCACCGCCGACACGTGCACGCAATACGTGATGGCCGTGCAGCGCCCGGAATGGCATTTCGAAATGGACGACGACAAGGACAAGGCTGTCGCTACTCGCAAACGAATGCTCGACATGCTGGCCGCCGACAAGTTGTTCGTCGCAAGCTTTCATATGCCTTTTCCCGGCATTGGCTTTATCGAAAAAGGGCAGGGCGGCTATCGCTGGGTGCCGCACAGTTATCAGCTCAACCTATAGGGCAGCGGCGGTTATTTGCCCCATGTGAACGTCGCAGGTTTTTCCTGCTTCGGCTTAGGTTTGTTCTCATCACAGCGGCCTATGCGGTCTTCGACCGTTTGTGCCGTCTTGTTGTCGAAGATCATGTAGTGGCACAGCGTGCCATCCTGCAAAGTGCGGGCAATCCGCCCGGCACGGCCATTGGCCGTCAATTCGTTTGAGGGATCGACGCCGTGAAACGTGCCGATCACCATCACGGTGCCGAGAAACAGGCTTGCGCCGAGAACGATGACAAAAAACAACGTGACGATTGCCACGTGGCAGAATTGCGATCGTGCCTCGTTCGAGCGGGCGATAGTTCGCTGGGCCTGGAAAGTCTGCAATTCCGATGCCGCCTGTTAAATTGGGGGCAGAGCGCCTTTGGAGAATTTAATGAAAAAGCCTTGATCAGTTCTAAAGACGACCATTCACATTGGCTTTTCGCAAGTAATGCGATTTAAGCACGGAGGCTGCGGCACGCTGAATTCAGGCCCTTTTGCGGGCGTTCATCGCAAGTGAGAGCAGCGTTCGCTGCGCGATCGCATCCGCCAAGGGCGCATTGCGCCGAATATCCAGGGAAGCTTCCGCCAGTTGCTCCATGGCACGCAGTAACCGCGGGAGCGTCCATGCGCGCAATGCTTCGCCCACTTTTGGTTCGCGTGTGAAATGAACGGGCGGCGCGGCGCGCTTCATTGCAACCTCGATAGTATCGCCGCCTTCGATGGCCAATGCCATTTTGTGCAGGCTTGCAACTTGCCGAATCGTCGCGGAGATGATCGCAGCCGGGGAAGAACCACTGGCGCGCGCTTTGGAGAATTCATTGTCGACCTCTCCGGTGCGACCGGCAAAAGCAGCATCGACGACGCTATCGAGCGCAATTTCCGATGCATCGGCAACCGCCGCGGTGACATCGGCGAGCTCGATGCTCGTCTTACCGCGTGCGTAAAGCGTCAATTTGCGGATTTCGTTGCGCGATGAAAGTCGATCGCTACCCAAGAGCCCGATCAAGGCCGCACGAGCATCGCCTTCAATTGTCAGGCCAGCGGTGCGCACTTCGTCATCGATAAGTTGAGTCAAGGCACGTGCATTGTCCGCGTAGCAGGGGAGGGCAGCGGCGGTCTTTGCCTTTTCGCAAAGCGCTCGCAATGGCGCGCTTTTTCCGAGATTGCCCGCCTCAATTATTATGCGGCATTCGGTCGACGGCGCCGCGACGACAGTTTCGACCGCGGGCGCGATATTTCTTGATCCGGCCTTTACCAAAACCGCGCGGCGGCCCCCGAACAACGGGACCGTGTGAGCCTCCTCGACCAAACGTGAGGGATTAGCGGCAAGTTCGTCGCCGTCGATGCGGACAAATGTGAAAGGATCAGCAGGATCCTCGACGGATGCCCGCACCAAGGCGTCCACCCGTTCTCGCACCAGGCCCGCATCAGGCCCGAACACAAGCACGATCGGTTGATTGCCGTCCGGTTTGGCGATGAAACGGTCGACGTCGGCGGCTTTGATTGCAGTCATTTGTTCGTCATCGCCTGGCCGGCCGGCGCCGAAAGTTTACGATCAGGTGCCGGCTGCGAAATGCGAGGCCAGCCGGTTCCGGATGTTTTCGGAAATTTCCTTAGCAGCGCGATCCTCTGCATCGCGAAGCCCGCGCTCGCCGGCGAATCGTTGCTCCTGGCCGGGAATATTGTAGGACACGCGGGCGAAGGTCTGACCCTTGGTCACCGGCTTGCCGGTTGCAATTTCGGTCAAGGTATAGACGGCGTCGATGCCGTAATTGTTAATGTCGGGTCGCGCTGTATTGATGTCGACGATAATCTGGAGCTGTGTTGCGCTCAGGCGTATGTTCAATCGATAGAGTGGCGAGGCACCGCCTGCGCCGCCGGTGAGGTCGTAGATCAATTCGTTGCGCACGCCGGCGCTGACACGGGCAAGGCGGCTGCCGCTCGGCGCGTCGATTGAAGCGACGTCGACGCTGCTCAGCCGATCAGCAACGCCGGTGTGGCCGGCGGCAGTGGGCCGCTCGGCGTAAAGCGGCTGAAAACATCCGGCCGTCAGGCCGGCGAAGGCCAGGGCCACAAATATCCTGGCGAAACGCCTGGTATCAGACCACGACATTGACGATCCTTTGCGGGACGACAATGACCTTTTTCGGGCTTTGGCCCCCCAGCGCCTTTTTTACCGCATCGAGGGCGAGAACGGCAGCCTCTATCTCTCCATTCGTCGCCTTGCGATTGATGGTCACTTCGGCCCGTTTTTTGCCGTTTATCTGGATCGGGAGCGTGATGCTGTCCTCGATCAGCAATTGAGGTTCGACCTTCGGCCAATCCTCTCTCGCAACCAGCGTCTTGTGGCCGAGCGCCGCCCAGCATTCCTCGGCAAGGTGCGGCATCATCGGGTGAAACAGCTGGACCAGAATATCGCCGGCTTCACGCAGTGACCAACTAAGCCCATCATCTGGCGCCATTTCGATGCTGCCGAGCGCGTCGCCGAGCGCATTGGCGAATTCGTAGATATGGGCGACGCAGCGGTTGAAACGCAATTTGTCGATGTCTTCTGAGACACGGGCAAGCGCACGATGGGCGGCCTTGCGCACTTTTATCGCGGGCTCGCCTAAATTTTGCGGCCGCGCGGTCGGCGCCTGAATGTCGGCAATTTCCCCGACGAGCCGCCACAGGCGTTGCACAAAACGCCAGGCACCCTGCACGCCTTCTTCGGTCCAGATCACGTCACGGTCGGGCGGCGAATCCGACAGCATGAACCACCGAGCAGTGTCCGCACCGTACGCGGCGATAATATCGTCGGGATCCACCGTGTTTTTCTTTGACTTTGACATCTTTTCGATGGAGCCGATTTCAACTGGCTCGCCGGTTGCGGCGACCATCGCCCGCCGCGCATCTCCGATGCCTTCGATCTTGATGTTCGCTGGCTCGATCCATTCGCCGTCCTTGGCACGATAGGTCTCGTGGACGACCATGCCTTGTGTGAACAATCCGGCGAAAGGCTCGTCCATTCCGACCAGGCCGCATTTCCGCATCGCGCGTGTGAAGAAACGCGAGTAAAGCAAGTGCAAAATGGCGTGCTCGATGCCGCCGATGTACTGATCGACCGGCAGCCATTCATCGACCGTTTTGCGATCAGTAGGTGCGGTCTTGATCCACGGATCGGTAAAGCGTGCGAAGTACCAGGACGAATCAACAAACGTATCCATAGTATCGGTCTCGCGACGCGCTGGCCCGGCGCACTTTGGGCACTTCACGTTTTTCCAGGTCGGATGACGGTCGAGCGGATTGCCTGGTTGGTCGAAACTGACATCCTCCGGCAAGGTGACCGGCAGGTCGCTATCTGGGACCGGAATCACGCCGCACTTTTCGCAGTGGATGATAGGGATCGGACAACCCCAGTAGCGTTGGCGTGAAATGCCCCAATCACGCAGGCGGTAATTCACCTGCCGTTGCGCGACCGGACGATTTCCCCGCGTTTCCTTTTCCAGACGCTTGGCGACCTCTTCTTTCGCTTCCTCGCTGCTCATGCCGTCGAGGAAGCGCGAATTAATCATCGTACCGTCGCCATCGTAAGGCACGTCGGTAATGACGAAGGTCTTGGGGTTCTGGCCTGGCGGACAGACCACCGGCGTATTGCCCAGGCCGTATTTGTTGGCAAACTCGAGGTCACGCGCATCGTGCGCCGGACAGCCAAACAGCGCCCCTGTCCCGTAATCCATCAGCACGAAATTTGCGACGTAGACCGGGAGCTTCCAGGTTGCATCGAAGGGATGCAACGCCTTCATGCCGGTATCGAACCCGAGCTTCTCGGCGGTGTCGATCGCGGCCTGCGAGGTGCCGATCTTCTTGCACTCTTCAATGAAGGCGGCGAGCTTCGCGTCCTTCTTCGCTGCGGCCTGCGCGAGCGGATGATCGGGCGAGATCGCCATGAATTTGGCGCCGAACAATGTGTCGTGACGCGTGGTGAAGATCTCCAGCTCGTTTTCCTTGTTCGGCGTGGTCGCAGTGTCCAGCATGAAGCGAACCAGCAACCCTTCCGAGCGCCCGATCCAGTTCTTCTGCATCAGCCGCACTTTGTCCGGCCATCGGTCGAGTGTGTCGAGCGCCTTGAGCAGGTCCTCCGAGTAGTCGCTGATCTTGAAGAACCATTGCGTAAGCTCACGCTGCTCGACCAGTGCGCCCGAACGCCAGCCACGGCCGTCGATGACCTGCTCGTTGGCCAGCACAGTCTGATCGACCGGGTCCCAGTTCACCTTCGATTGCTTGCGCTCAACCAGGCCCGCCTTCAGGAAGTCGAGGAACATCTTCTGCTGATGCCTGTAGTAGGCCGGGTCGCAGGTGGCAATCTCGCGGGCCCAATCCAGCGACAGCCCCATCGACTGAAGCTGTTTCTTCATCGCTGCGATATTGTCGTAGGTCCAGGATTTCGGATGCACCTTGCGGTCGATGGCGGCGTTTTCGGCCGGCATGCCGAAGGCATCCCAGCCCATCGGATGCAGCACCGCGTTGCCCGTGGCGCGCTTGAAGCGCGCGACCACGTCGCCCATCGTGTAATTGCGGACATGCCCCATATGGATGCGCCCAGAGGGGTAGGGGAACATCTCCAGCACGTAATATTTCGGCCTCGGGTCGTCGTTCTTGGTGGCGAAGATGCCACCCTCGGCCCAGACTTTTTGCCAGCGGGCTTCGGCCTCGCGGGCGTTGTAGCGCTCGTTTTTGCTCGAATCGGCGGTCATTTGCGCGTCTTTTATGGCGCGCGGAACAGACACGAAAGAGGCCGATGGGTCAACCGCCACCCCTTTTATCGCGGAAACCGAACGGATGGATCGCCGTCAGTACGGCTCTGCCGTCATTGCGTCGAACTCAGGCTAGGTCTTGCGCAAGCGCGTGCTGTACGGCACGGAGCAGAGTAGCCGCGTCGTAGGGCTTTTCGATCACCGGCGCGTTCGGAAATTTTTTCGCGTGCATGTCGTCGGCGCGCATGCCGGTCAGAAACACAAATGGTACGCCTTGTGTCTGAAGCAAAGCTGCGACATCGAGGCTGTTACGTTCCACACTGCCTAATTTCACATCGAGCACCGCAAGGTCAAATTTCAGCTTGCGGCCGAGCAGCTCGGTCGCTTCGGCTGCAGACGCAACGCTGGTTACGTGTGATGCACCGGCCCGTTCCAGGATTTGCTGAATGTCGAGGGCGATCAGGAATTCGTCGTCCAGCACCAAGCAACGCTTGCCACTCAGCAAGCTATCCGACTTAGGCAAGGGTCGTCTCCCAATGGAACTTTCCCTTGTCCTACGAATTTAATAGGGCAGCATTTAAAAAAGACATAGATCCTAAAAAATCAGGGTTGGACAGCTGAAACACCGTTTCATTACGTTGCGCGCGGGCGCGTATCGTAGGTTTGCTTGTGGGTTTTCATGATTCTTGGAAACGGACGGCCTACCGCTCAATTAACCCCTTGCGAATTGTGCCCGTTGCGCAAACGTCCTGGCTTGCGCGAATTCTCGAGGGAAGAGCTCGAGTTCGTCAAAACGTTCAAGATCGATGAGTTACGGGTCGAGCCTGGCATAAGTTTTCTCCGCGAAGGTACTCGCAGCGAACATCTGTACACCGTCCTCAAAGGATGGGCCTTTCGTTACAAGGTCCTCGATGACGGCCGCCGTCAGATATTGAATTACGCGCTGCCTGCCGACATGGTCGGCCTGCAAGGCACCCTCATGCGCGAAATGCAGCATTCGGTTGAAGCACTCTCGCCTTTAGTCTTGTGCATTTTTCCGCGGTCGAAACTCTGGGATCTTTACAGTCGCCTGCCATCTTTGGCGTTCGACATCACTTGGCTCGCCGCGCGCGAAGAACAACTCATCGACGAGCATCTGGTCAGTCTCGGTCGGCGTACCGCGCTTGAGCGAACCGCGTTTCTGCTTCTACATCTTTTCCTGCGTGCCGAGGAGGCAGGCCTGGTCAAGGATGCGACCATCCAGTTTCCATTCACCCAACAGCACGTAGCCGACACACTTGGAATGTCGCTCGTGCACACGAACAAGACACTCAAGCGGCTCTTTTTGACGCAGGTGGTCCGCTGGAAAGATCGGATATTCGAGGTGCTCGATCGTGCGGCTCTCGTGAAGATCGCCGGCAGCACCATCAATCATCACGTGCCGCGTCCCTTCATTTAAGGTGGCAGTTCGTGCCTTGGTGCGATATAGGCAGCGCATGACCGCTGTCGCCCTGACTGGCCTGAAGCACGTACGAACGGAAATTGCGCGCGCCTGTCGCGATGCCAACCGCGATCCTTCGGAAGTGACGTTGATTGCGGTTTCCAAAATGTTCACTGCCGATGCTATCGAGCCGGCGATTGCGGAAGGCCAGCGCGTGTTCGGAGAAAATCGTGTGCAGGAAGCCAAAGCGAAATGGCCGCAACTGCTTGAAAAACACGGCGGCCTTGAATTGCACTTGATCGGATCCCTGCAATCGAACAAGGCAAAGGAGGCTGTCAGCCTGTTCGACGTTATACACTCCGTCGATCGCACAGGTTTATGCGAAGCCTTGGCAAAGGAAATCGGCAAGCAGAAACGTCAGCCGACTTTATTTGTTGAAATCAACACGGGCGCCGAAGCACAAAAATCCGGCGTGTTGCCACAGGATGCGGATGCGTTTCTCGCGGCATGCCGCGACCAATACGGGCTGAAGATCTCCGGTCTAATGTGCATCCCCCCGCTGGACGAAGCTCCGGGACCGCATTTTGCGCTCACAGCCAAAATTGCCCGCCGCAATGGCCTTGAGCTGCTGTCCATGGGCATGAGCGCTGATTTTACCACCGCCATTGCGCTGGGGGCCACGCACGTGCGGTTGGGTACCGCAATTTTCGGGGCTCGCCAAAAATCGGCTACCTGAATTTTTACTCCACCACGATTTTTGTTTTCGGACCGAGGCGCGTCAGCAAGCGGCGCAGCATGTTCAGTTCGAGAGCAACGCATCCTGCGGTCGGTGTGAATCCTTCGCGCGCCGCATGAATGAATACGGCGCTGCCACGTTTTGAGATGCGCGGACGCGTGTTGTGATCGATTTCGACGATGAAATCGTAGAGCCTGTCTTTACGCGCCAGCCGATCGCCTCGAGCATGCGGTGCTACCTTGATTGGCCGGTTATATCGGCGATCGTGCGGATCTTCGCACCAGCCGTCGACGGAGCTTATACGTTGCACAGGCAGGGATGTGACAGGACGTGGGTGCCTATCTGCGCGCCACCACAATCGCAAGAGCCTGAATGCGCCGCGCGGCGTACCGCCATCGCCTTCACGTTTATTTGCCTTGATGCCGCCTCTGCCTAATGCCACTGGCAACGCGAGCGTTCCCGCGGTCAGCCAGCCCCGCCGCGAGTCACCCGGCTTGCGACGTACTGTGATCCGGGACAAAGATCGTTTCTGCAATGCTGGCGCCATCTTGGCTTTTGCTGGATCAGCCCTAAATACCAGTTCACGCTTGCTCTTTTATCCCCGAATGCTCTATTTCGCGACAATACTGATGTATGCCCGCGCGTCTTTTAAACGGATCCGGTGGGGCGATGGCCAATAAACGGACAATCCTGATCGTCGACGACGATGCCGAACTGCGCGAAGCACTGGTCGAGCAATTGGCCTTACACGAGGAATTCGATGCAATTTCGGCGGATAGCGGAACCAAAGGTGTGCACGCGGCCAAGAACGGCCAGGTCGATTTGGTGATTATGGATGTGGGCCTGCCCGACGTCGACGGTCGGGAGGCCGTGCGGATTCTTCGCAAAAATGGTTTCAAGGCCCCGATCATTATGCTGACAGGTCACGATACGGATTCCGATACCATCCTCGGCCTTGAATCTGGCGCCAATGACTACATTACGAAGCCATTTCGTTTTGCTGTGCTTCTGGCGCGCATCCGTGCGCAACTTCGACAGCACGAGGCGAGCGAGGATGCCGTCTTCGCGATTGGTCCCTACACGTTCCGGCCAAGCTCGAAGCTGCTCCTCAGCCCGAAGGGCAGCAAGGTGCGCCTGACTGAAAAGGAAACGGCCATTTTGCGCTATCTTTATCGCGCCGGGCAGAAACCGGTTTCGCGCGAAACCCTGTTGCAGGAAGTATGGGGCTATAATTCCGGCGTCACTACTCATACGCTTGAAACGCACATCTACCGCCTCCGCCAGAAGGTCGAGAGAGACGCCGCCGCTCCAGCTATCCTTGTAACAGAGGCTGGCGGCTATAAGCTGGTGCCGTGATCTAAAACCAACGATAGCGAGTCGTATGGGCCTCGAAGACGATATTGCCCTCTTCGAGCAGGTGCCGCCCTTGGCTGCGCTTGGCAAGCAGGCCTTGCGCATTCTTGCAATCGGAGCGGAGACGCGACGTCTGCAAAGCGGTGCTGTGTTGTTCTATGCCGGTGAGCTTGCGGATGGCGGCTATGTCATCCAGGAAGGCTCGCTTCTGCTGGAGCCCGGTACGCTATCCGAAGGCAAAGAAGTTACGGTGGGTCCGGGCACGCTGATCGGCGAGTTGGCGCTTCTCACCAACACAGTCTGTCAGGCGACGGCGATTGCAAAAGAGCCGACAGTTGTCGTGCGCATCCCGCGCAATCTTTTCTGCAAAATGCTGGAAGGCTATCCGGGCGCGGCGGAGAAAATGCGGGAAAGCATGATCGAGCGGCTCCAGTCCTGGTCGCGAGAGCTCGCTGGGGTGAAACGTGCGCTCGAGGCGCGTGACAAGACCTAATCCAATTTCAGAAATTTCAGAGCTCGATCGTCGCCGTCACCGGCACGTGATCTGACGGTCGCTTCGCTCCGCGATAGTTCTTGCCAATCTTGATGGCCGAAACGCGGTCGGCGAGCGCATCCGAAGTCCACACGTGGTCGAGCCTTCGCCCACGATCGGACTCCCGCCAATTGTCCATCGCGCGATAACTCCACCATGTGTAAAGCTTTTCAGGCTCGGGCGTCAGCACGCGCATACTGTCAATCCAGCCGCCTGACTGTTGTGCAGCGACAAGTTTTTCGCACTCGACGGGTGTGTGCGAGACGACCTTGATCATCTGCTTGTGACTCCAGACGTCGTGCTCGAGTGGAGCCACATTGAGGTCGCCTACGAGGATGGCGCGTTGCGCCTTCTCCGGACGCAGCCCGGCGTGGGCACGCATCTCATCGAGGAAATCCAGCTTGTGGCGGAATTTCGGATTCGCCGCAGTATCGGGCTCATCGCCGCCGGCCGGAACGTAAAAGTTGTGCAAAGTGATTGGGTCGTTCAGCCTCGCGCGCTCGCCCAGAACCACCGAAATATGCCGGCAGTCAGCCTTCCCGCAGAAACTCTGCACGTCGACTTTCTCAAAGGGAACGCGTGAGAGGACTGCCACGCCGTGATAGCCCTTCTGCCCGCTGATAGCTGCGTGTTCGTATCCGAGCCGCTTGAAACGCTTAAGCGGGAAAGCGTCGTCGGGGCATTTCGTCTCCTGCAGGCACAGGATGTCAGGCTGTGCACTCTTTAAAAAACCCGCGACCAGATCAATTCGGAGTCGTACCGAATTGATGTTCCAGGTGGTGATCTTGAGAGACATAACGTGCAATCTATGACGCGGGACGCGTACTTTCCAACGTCATAGTCGGGCTTGTCCCGGTCATCCACGCCTTAATTTCGTGAGCCAATAAAGGTTGTCGTTCAAGCCAGCAGTCGACGTCAATTGTGGTATCGCGTGTAGTCGATCTTGAATAGTGCCGGGTCGGGCCGTTTGCTGGTGTCGAGATTATAGACCGCGACCGTGGTGTCGTAGCCTTGAGGATCGGTCACGGTCCACTGCTTGAGCTGCATATCCTTTGCACTGAACATGATCATTAGGCGGCTCGTGCCAACAACCCCGTTTTTTTCCTCAAGAACGACGGTAACAAAGACGTCGTCGGCATAGACGGATACCAAGTTTGTGTCTTTGGTCAGATCGACGCGCTCCGCCAAAAGGAAACGCAGCGGAGTTTGTGACAGCGGATAGACATCCTGCGTTGCCAAACGACGGTCGCGCACGACGACCGATGAGCCGTCGGCGATCAGTTCAATCGGGCTCGGATTATCGTATTCGAAGCGGACCCGGCCCGGCTTGTAAATGTAGAAGTCGCCTTGCGTGCGGTTGCCGTCCGGGCCGACCTGCACAAAATTTCCTGTCAGAGTCTGCACGCCGGACAGATAGCTGTTGACGCGCTCAACGATCGTCCGTTGTTCGGGGGTAAGCTTGCCGGCGCCATTTGCCTTGCCGAGCAGGGCAGCAAAGGGGTTAGAGATTGGGTTGTGCGATGGCGTAGGCTGCGGCGCTTGTGCCCGCGCACCGAATGCCTGGCTCGGAACCGCCGGCTTGGCGACTGGAGCAGAAGATGGAGGTGCGCCACCCCGAGTCTGCGAGACCGGCGGACGCGGGGTGGGAAGCGGGATGGTCTGAGCGAGTGCCGGAGCCGTGAAGCAGGCCAAAAGCACGGCAAAGCCCAGTTTTGTTCGCGCCTTGTCGTGTGCCGCCATTAGGTTCTCCGCCTGGTGCCCCTACGGTATCTCGATAAGCCTATAGAGGCCGGCTGTGGCGATTTCGCGGCCCTGTGAACGGTAAACCGGCTTAATGACGAACCGGGCGATTCTCAATAGCGGTCGTCGGCGGGATTTTCCGGGATCAGGATTTCGCGTTTGCCGGCATGGTTGGGCTGCCCGACGATGCCCTCTTCCTCCATGCGTTCCATGATCGTGGCGGCGCGGTTATACCCGATCTGAAGGCGCCGCTGGATGTAGGAGGTTGAGGCCTTGCGGTCCCGCTTCACGATGGCGACCGCCTGTTGATAGATATCGCCGCCTTCGGCGAGTCCCATGCCCGTCGAATCGAAGATCGGATTTCCATCTTCATCTTCGTCGCCGCCGGCGGTCACTTCTTCGAGATATTCGGGCGTGCCTTGCGACTTCAGGTGCCGCACAACTTTCTCGACTTCCTCGTCCGAGACGAAAGGTCCATGCACGCGGCTAATGCGGCCGCCGCCAGCCATGTAGAGCATGTCGCCTTGGCCGAGCAGTTGCTCCGCGCCCTGCTCGCCGAGAATTGTGCGGCTGTCGATCTTCGACGTCACCTGAAACGAGATGCGGGTCGGAAAATTCGCCTTGATGGTGCCGGTGATGACGTCAACGGACGGACGCTGCGTAGCGAGGATCACATGGACGCCGGCGGCGCGTGCCATCTGTGCCAGTCGCTGGATGGCGCCTTCGATATCCTTGCCGGCGACCATCATCAAGTCGGCCATTTCGTCGACGATGACCACGAGGAAAGGCAGCGGCTCGAGTTCGAGCTGTTCTTTCTCGTAAATCGCCTCACCGGTTTCTTTGTCGTAGCCAGTATGTACCGTGCGCGTAAGCGTCTCGCCTTTCGCCTTCGCCTCGGCGACGCGCGCGTTGTAGCCTTCGATATTACGCACGCCCAACTTCGACATCTTTTTGTAGCGGCCTTCCATCTCGCGCACCGCCCATTTGAGTGCGACAACCGCCTTCTTTGGATCGGTGACGACGGGCGTGAGCAGATGCGGGATGCCGTCATAGACCGAGAGTTCGAGCATCTTGGGGTCGACCATGATCAGGCGACACTGATCGGGCCGCAGCCGGTACACCAGCGACAGGATCATGGTGTTGATGGCGACCGACTTGCCTGAACCGGTCGTGCCAGCGATCAGCAGGTGCGGCATGCGCGATAAGTCGACGATGACGGATTCACCGCCGATGGTCTTGCCGAGGCAAAGGGGCAATTTTGCCGCGTTTTCGTTGTAGTTCTCGCCCGTGAGCAATTCGCGCAGATATACCTTCTCGCGCGTCGGGTTTGGCAGCTCGATGCCGATTGCGTTGCGTCCCGATACCACCGCGACGCGTGCCGATATCGCGCTCATCGAGCGGGCAATGTCGTCGGCAAGACCGATCACGCGCGACGACTTGATGCCCGGCGCGGGTTCAAGTTCATAGAGCGTGACAACGGGGCCAGGGCGCGCGTTGATAATTTCACCGCGCACACCGAAATCTTGCAGCACGCTTTCGAGCGCCACAGCGTTTCCGTCGATGATTTCACGCGATAAAGTCGTGCGTTCGTTGGCGCGCGGTGCGGCCAGATGATTGAGCGAGGGTAGCATGTAGCCGCTGCCGGAGCGGCGGGCAGGTACGCGAGGCGCCGCACGCCTCCGTGGAGCTGGTTCTGCGTCGTCATCTTCGTAGTCATCGTCGTAGACGGCGTCGCCACCGTCGCCTTCAAAACGCGGCTCAAGCCGCGGGCCACGCACGACCGGCAGCGGCGTGCGCGCGCGCGCCTCGCCCCGGATCATCCGGCCGACGCGCGCCTTCCAGCTCAGCAGCGCATGCACGATCATGCCGAGCCAGGCCGAGCCGCGGTCTTCACCGGCTTCCTCATCCTCGAACTCTTCTTCTTCGAGCTCACGGGTCACGCTTTTACTGGCCTGCGCACGACCGCCGCACGCGACCAACAACGCCATCGCCGTTGCAAGACCGAACACAATGCAGAAGACGAACCGGGTGAGGCTGCCGAGCGGCGCGCCGAGCACCATTGCCGGCAACCGCAGCACCGCATCGCCGGCGACGCCGCCGAGCCCCGTGGGCAATGGCCAGGATCCGATATGCGGCAGCGTCGAGGCAAACGCTGCCCCTAGGAACGTGGCAAGGATCCAAAACAGGCTGCGCCATTTCTCGCCGAATGTTTTGTGCGACAGCAGCCGCCACCCGAGCAGCGCCTCAGGAACCAGTAGCAGTATCGCTGCCAGGCCGAGCAGCTGCATTGCCAGGTCGGAGAAAATCGCACCCGGATAGCCGAGCAGATTATGGATCGGTTTTTGCGTCGCATGACTGAGCGAGGGGTCCTGCACCGACCAGGTCGCAAGCGCCAAGGCGCCGAGCAATGCCAGCGTGATCAAGGCAAGCCCAGCGAGCTCGCTCAACCGGCGCCGGATGATGTCGCGAAAATGTTCCGAGACGAAGGCGATGACGTCGAGGCTGCGATCTGCTGCTCGCATGCTTTTACATCCTTATCCGAGCACGGCGACGAGGCGGTGCAGCGCCTCCGCCGTAGCCGTCTTGTCTTGCACCATGGCGACGCGGATATAGTCCGCGCCAGGATTGCTGCCGTCGGCTTGCTCGCGCGCGAGATAACGCCCCGGGACCACGCGGACGCCGGCTTCGGCCCACAACCTTTTTGTCGCGATCTCACTGCCGCCCTGCTTCGACACATCGAGCCACAGGAAAAAGCCACCGGCCGGGCGTTCGTAGCCGTAGCGGCTGCCGATGATCTGGTCGGCGAGATCGAACTTCTCCGAATAAAGTTTTCGGTTCTCTTTCACATGCGCTTCGTCCTGGTAGGCGGCAATCGCGACATATTGGGCGGGCGTCGGCACCTGCGGCGCAGCGACGTTGCGCAGCTCGAGATAGGAGCCGAGAAATCGCCGATCGCCAGCCGCAAACCCGACACGCATGCCGGGTAGGTTCGAGCGCTTGGACAGCGAGTGAAACACCACAACATTTGCGAAGTCGGGAGCCGCCGCCTCGAGCATGCCCGGCGGCGCGTTTTTGTTGTAGATTTCGCAATAACACTCGTCTGAGAAAACGAGGAAGCCGAATCGGCGCGCAAGCTTAACCAGCCTATCGAGATACTTACGATCAGCGACCGCGCCCTGCGGGTTTGAGGGCGACGCGATGTAGAATGCAACGGTGCGCGCAAGCAGCGCGTCGTCGAGAGCGCCGAGATCGGGCAGGAAGCCGGTTGCGCGCGTCGCCGGTAGATAGACCGGCTCACAGTCGGCGGCGAGCGCGCCGGCGGAATAGGCGCCATAAAACGGATTGGGAATGAGGACGGCAGGTTTGCCAGCGCGGCGAGTCACCCAGCGCTTGGCGGCGATAGCCCCGAGGAACAGTCCTTCGCGTGTGCCGTTAAGCACCAACACTTCAGTTTCCGGGTCGATGGGCCGCGCAAGCATGTAGCGGTTGTTCAGCCACACGGCGACCGCACGCCGGAACGGCTCGATGCCTTTGTTGGCAGGGTAGCGACCGAAATCGGCGATATGCGCGGCGAGCGCCGGGCTGACAAAGGACGGCACCGGATGCTGCGGCTCCCCCACCGACAGATTAATGACAGGCTTGCCCGGCTCGATATCGGCGATCAGGTCGGTGAGCCGCACGAAAGGAGAGCGGGACTCGACCGTCGGAGCGGTAAATGAAACAGGCTCACTCTTGGCGGTCATCATGGACATGCGGTTACAAGGCGGGGCCCCGGCCCGCCGTACGAGGGCCTCGATACAATAAATAGACCGAGGTTAAGACCCGATTAACCATCGGGAATTTCGGCTATTTTCGGCCCGAGAGCCGAAAAAGAGCCTCAAAAAGGGAGACCCCGGTCCTTTCGAACCGGGGCCTCGACGGAGGGGACGGTGCCGGGTTCCGCCCCGACCGCTAGGTCTATTGAACGACCTCGCCGTGCAACGCGAGATCGAGGCCTTCGCGCTCCACTTCTTCTGAGACGCGCAGGCCGATGACCGCATCGATGACCTTGAGCAGGACCAGCGACACGATCGCGTCGTAGACGATTACGATAGCGATGCCCTGGATCTGGTTGATCATCTGGGCAGCGTTGCCCTCGATCAGCCCGGCCGTACCACCGTACTCGGAGATCGCGAAGACGCCGGTGAGAAGCGCGCCGACGATTCCGCCGACACCGTGCACGCCGAAGCAGTCGAGCGCGTCGTCCGCACCGAGGATGCGCTTCAATCCGGTCACGCCCCAGTAGCAGAGCACGCCGGCGGCGACGCCGATTGCCATCGAACCGGCAGGTCCGACGAAGCCCGACGCCGGAGTGATGGCGACGAGCCCAGCGACAGCACCGGAGCAGATGCCGATGACTGTCGGTTTGCCGCGGCAAATCCATTCGACGAGCATCCAGGTGAAGCCCGCGACGGCAGTCGCAATTTGCGTCACGGTCATCGCCATGCCTGCTTGCATGCCCGCGGTGACGGCGGAACCGGCATTGAAGCCGAACCAACCGACCCAGAGCATTGAGGCTCCGATGAACGTGAGCACCATGTTGTGCGGCGGGCCCATGTCCTTGCGCTTGCCGAGACAGATTGCGCACATCAGGCCGGCGACACCGGCGTTGATATGCACGACCGTTCCGCCGGCGAAATCGAGGACCTTGAACACCGCATCGCTATTGCCGTTGGACATGAAGCCGTCGGAGCCCCACACCCAATGTGCGATCGGTGCGTAGACCAGGATCGCCCATAGGCCTATGAACCACAGCATCGCGGAAAATTTCATCCGTTCGGCGAAAGCGCCGGCAATCAGCGCCGGTGTGATGATGGCGAAAGTCATCTGGAAGCAGAGATAGACAGTCTCGGGAATTGTTACCGCCAGGCCGTTTGGCGTGCCGGTACCGTTGGAGATGTCACTCAGGATTCCCTGCAGGAACGCGCGCGACGTCCCGCCGATGAATGCCGAGCCGGATGTGAAGGCAAAACTGTAGGTGATGACCGCAAAGAGAATGGTGACAAGGCACGTCACGGCGAAGCTCGTCATTATGGTGTCGCCCACGTTCTTCTTGCGCACCATGCCGCCGTAGAAGAGACCGAGACCCGGTATCGTCATCATCAGCACGAGAGCCACCGATGTGAGCATCCATGCGGTGTCGCCCGAATTCGGCGTGCACTTCTCGAGCACGGCCTTCTTCGGATCGGGATCGTTGGCGCAGGCCGGCGGTGGCGCCGCCGGTGCGGCTGGCGCGGCCGCGGGTGCCTGCGTCTGAGCGTACGAGACGTCATACGACGGCACGCTCAAGAAGAGGCTAAGCAAGATCCCGAAAGCGAGAGCGAAGAGTCCCGCACGGGAGGATTTCATCAACGTCATGGTCTTACTCCTGTCCGTATTGTTTGCGGTGCGGGTTACTAGAGAGCCGCAGCGTCGGTCTCGCCGGTGCGGATGCGCACGGCGTTTTCCAGATTGAAGACGAAGATTTTTCCGTCGCCGATCTGTCCGGTCTTCGCGGCACCTGTGATGGCGCTGATGACCTTGTCGACTTGCTTGGTGTCTACTGCCACTTCGATCTTGATCTTGGGCAGAAAGCTCACCGCATATTCGGCCCCACGATAGATTTCCGTGTGCCCCTTCTGACGCCCGTACCCCTTGACCTCGCTGACGGTCAGCCCCTGCACGCCGATGGAGGTCAGAGCGTCACGGACCTCGTCGAGCTTGAAGGGTTTGATAATGGCCATGACGATTTTCATGGATTCGATCCCCGCTTGCGCCCGTTTGTTTCGTCACGCAGTGCGGGCGGGTTCACTGGGCTTCCGCCCACGAAGCTCGCTTCGCAGGCATAGCCGCAGGGATAGAATCAAACGCCGTGCCAGATGCTCGGCTAAGCCTTATGCTATTGATTTAATAAGAAGATTTTGTGAGTGCCTGTTCCAAGGGCGCTAGCGCCCCGCGCGGTCGCTTAAAGTCGCGCCACGCCCGGAAGAGCCTGCTTAAAAATTAGACAAGAAGAAATTTGACAGTTCCGCGCCGACTTCGGGAATCGGCGCGGAAACGATGCCGCTATTGGATCGCCTCGCCGTGCTGGCTGACGTCGAGGCCCATGACCTCGTCCTCCTGTTTCACGCGCAACGGAACGAGCGCGCTGATCACTTTCAGGATCACGAATGTCACCGCGCCCGACCACACCAATGTGACAGCGATGCCGTAGAGCTGGGCGACCACCTGATGCGGATTGCCTTCAAGCAGACCAGGAATTCCGCCCGGTGTCTCCGGACTTGCAGAGAGCGCGCCGACAGCGAATACGCCGGCGAGCAGTGTGCCGGTGAAGCCGCCTATGCCGTGCACACCGAACACGTCGAGCGAGTCGTCGTATCCGATCTTGCGTTTGAGCCAGGTGCAGGCCCAGAAGCAGATAGCGCCGGCAATGATTCCGATCAGCAGGCCCTGCATCGGCAGCACGAATCCGGATGCGGGCGTGATCGTGCCGAGACCGGCGATTGCACCGGAGATCATTCCAAGCACCGACGGCTTGCCGCGCGTCCACCATTCCAGCGCCATCCATGTGAACGCACCGGCACTCGCGGCAAGATGCGTGGATACGATCGCCATTGCAGCGCGTGAGTTGGCGCCGAGCGCCGAGCCGCCGTTGAATCCGAACCAGCCGACCCATAGCAGGCCAGTGCCGATGACGGCCAGTGTCAGATCGTACGGGGCAAGGTTGTCACTGCCGTAGCCACGCCGAGCGCCGAGCACGTAAGCGGCAACCAGACCGGCGACGCCCGCATTGAGATGAACGACAGTGCCGCCGGCGAAATCGATCAAGCCATAGGTACCAAGGAACCCGCCGCCCCAAACCCAATGTGCAACGGGTACATAGACCAACAACAGCCAAAAGACGCAGAACAAAAGGAACGCTGCAAAACGCAGACGGTCGGCAACGGCGCCTGCGACCAACGCCACCGTGATGATGGCGAAAGTCATCTGGTAGATCATGAACAGACTCTCGGGGATCGTCTTGGCGAGCGGCGATACTGCATCGAGCGTGACGCCGTTGAGAAAAATGCGATCGAGCGTGCCGATGAATGCACCCTCACCGGTGAAGGCCAGCGTGTAGCCGATGACCGCCCACACGATCGAAATCAGAAAGGTTGCCGCGAGACTTTGCGCCATCGTGGCGAGCACATTTTTCTTGCGCACCATGCCGGCGTAGAACAGGGCAAGGCCCGGGATCGTCATCATGAGCACGAGGCCGGTCGCGCCGATCATCCAGGCGGTGTCGGCGGCATCGATCTTTGAACCTTGCGCAAAAGCCGGCGTTGTGGCGGCGATGATGATCGCGGCCGGAGCGAGGCGCAGGAACGCCTGTTTCATAATCATCTCCCCAATGTCATCTTTGATTTCTAAAGCGCGTCGACGTCGGTTTCTCCGGTGCGGATTCGCACCGCCTGCTCGATCGGAGTGACGAAAATCTTTCCGTCGCCGATCTGCCCGGTTCGTGCCGCTGCCTGGAGCTGTTCCATCACCTGATCGAGCTGTTCGCTGGCGACGGCGACTTCGAGGCGCAGCTTGGGAAGAAAGTTCACCGCGTATTCGGCACCGCGATAAATCTCGGTGTGCCCCTTTTGCCGCCCGTAACCTTTCACCTCGGACACGGTCATGCCGTGTATGCCGATGCGCGTAAGGGCGTCGCGCACTTCATCGAGCTTGAAGGGCTTTATGACGGCGATGACGAGCTTCATGGCCTGGCTTCCCCCGGCGCGCCTGTGGGCGCAGTTCTTGATTTGCTCACGACCCACCGATCCGGTGGAAATGAATCACGAGCGCGAAAGCCCGCTCCAGTCAGAACCGGCTCAAGCTTGTTGCGTAGGCTAACGGCAGGCGGCCTAAAGATTAAGCGTAAGTTGCTGTACCCACAGGCAGACGCCCATATCGCAGGCAAACTAGGGCAGTATTACTGCCGGATCTGTGGAGGCGGGACCGCCAGACCACGTTCGGCAATAAGCCCAGGCAGCAAGCCGCTCACCTGTCGCGCCGTCATTCCCGGCTTGATGCGCTCGTCGTAGAGCAATGTCAGCAGCGACCGGTCATAGACCGAGAGGTACCCGACCATCCGTTTCTGATTGAGCGTGGTCCAGGGATTGCGCTGGTCGTGGTTCGACAACCCAAACGCGTGAAGCAATTCGTGGTAGGCGCAATCAAGGAAAACGTCGTCGCCTTTGTCTACAATAATGAATGATACCGAGCGTACGATTGCTCCATCGGCGGCCGATTTGACGCTGGTCATGCACTGCGGATCGGTGCGAGCAACGAAGGTCCTCGCGACTTTGGCGCCAAACGCAAGCCGCAGCGCTGATTGAAAGTCCTTTTCGTCGATAAGCCGCAATTCCACATCCGCCTCGGTGGCCGAGGTTTCCCTGATCTGGAGGTTTGGCACCTCGCGTGCGTAGTCGGCAATGACTCGCGACATCGCGATCATCCGATCAACACTGCCCCCGCCGAAAACACGTACATGGATCGGATGGTCGAAACGGCGGATACCCCGCGGCCGGGCGCCGATGCGCAAGTCGGAGCCAAAGGCGAGCGCAAGAAAACCCCGCTCAAGTTCGGCTGCTGTGAAACTGGTGTATTGCGGCGGAGCATCCTGCGGAGCGCCGGCCGGTGCCGGCTGCCTATCCGATGCGGCGAAAGCGGACGCTGACACCGCGACCAAAGTTACGCAGATCGTGATCGAGCGCCACATTGTCCGCTTCAGGTCTCCCGCCGCTGGCGTACCAGCCCTTCCTGCGCGACCGAAGCGACCAGCGTCCCGTCGCGCTTGAATATAAGACCGCGCGCATAACCGCGCGAGCCGTGCAGGTTCGGGGAGTCTTGTGCGTAAAGCAGCCAGTCGTCGGCGCGGAACGGCCGATGCAGCCACAACGCGTGGTCAAGGCTGGCGGCCATGAATTCCTTTTCAAACAACGTGCGACCATGCGGTGCGAGCGCAGTATCAAGCAGCATCATGTCGGACGCATAAGCCAGCACGCACTGATGGATGGCGGGAAGGTCCGGCAGCTTGCCGGTGGTGCGGATCCAAATATTGAACTGACCACCGGGAATTTTCTTGCCGAGGTACCGCTCGAACTCAACCGGTCGCAGTTCGATCGGCCGCTCACGTTCGTAGTATCGCCGCACCGGATCCGGCATCGTCGGCAACAGCTTCTCGCGCATATCGGCATCGCTTGGCAACTTTTCCGGCGGCGGCACGTCCGGCATCTTGGCCTGATGATTGAGGCCGGGCTCGTCGGTGTGAAATGACACCGCCATGGAAAAAATCGGATGACCGTGCTGGCGCGCCGTGACGCGGCGCGTCGTGAAACTCTTGCCGTCACGGATACGATCGACGTCATAGATGATCGGAACTTTTGGATCGCCCGGCAGCAGGAAGTACGCGTGCATCGAGTGGGGCGGCCGGCTGGCATCAACCGTGCGAACGGCTGCGACGAGAGCTTGCCCGATCACCTGACCACCAAAAACCCGCTGCCAGCCGACCTGCGGCGAGCGGCCGCGGAACAGGTTCACTTCGAGCGGTTCGAGGTCGAGGATACTGAGCAGGTCTTGTACGGCGGACGACATGAGAGAGCCCGAAATGGTCAAAGGGTGTCCTCAACCTGCTATGCTGCGGCTGGATTTACAAGGAATGCACGATGAATAAGCGCCAAGGCCATCAGGCCGAAGTTGCGATTGGCGGAGCTGGTTTTGCCGGTTTGGCGCTCGCAATCGCGCTGCGGCAGGGGTTGGGCGATCCATTCACGGTGACGGTTGCCGACCCGGCGCTGGCGCATGCCCGCTCGAAGGATCCGCGTGCTTCCGCAATCGCTGCTGCCGCCCGCCGCCTGTTCGAGGCCATCGGGGTGTGGGGCGCGGTGACGGATCATGCGCAACCGATCCTCGACATGGTCGTCACGGACTCAAAGCTAGATAATGCGGTGCGCCCGACGTTTCTGACATTCGGTGGCGAGGTGGAAGAAGGCGAACCTTTCGCGCATATGATCGAGAATCGTTATCTGGTTGACGCTCTTGCGGAAAAAGCAAAATCGCTCGGCGTTGAACTGCGAGCCACGCCAGTTGCGGGTTTTGCCGCCAACGCAAATTCGACCGACGTGCAGTTTGCCGACGGCGAAACCATCACGGCGCGCCTTCTGGTCGGCGCCGACGGCGCGCGCTCCCTGATCCGCGAGCAGGCCGGTATCGCCACGCATGGGTGGAACTACGATCAGTCCGCAATCGTCACGACGGTTGCGCATGAGCGCGGGCACAATGGCCGTGCCGAGGAGCACTTTTTGCCGGCGGGACCTTTCGCGATCCTGCCGCTCACAGGCAGGCGTTGCTCGATCGTTTGGACCGAGACCTCCGGCGAAGCCGAGCGCATTGTGGCGCTAGCGGACGATGAATTTCACGCTGAGCTCGAAAAACGCTTCGGCCTGCAGCTCGGCGACATTGAAATTGTCGGGCCGCGGCGTGCGTTTCCGCTCGGCCTGTTCACAGCGCGCACATTCATCGGCGAGCGGCTGGCATTGGTCGGGGATGCCGCTCACATCATCCATCCCATCGCGGGGCAGGGACTCAATATGGGCCTGCGCGACGTTGCGGCGCTTGCCGAAACCATCGCCGACGCGGCGCGCCTCGGGCTCGATCCAGGCGGACCCGAAGTGCTCGAGCGATATCAACGCTGGCGGCGTTTCGACACCATGACCATGGGCGTTGCGACCGACGGCTTGAACCGGTTGTTTTCGAACCATTCGGATGCGCTGCGTCTTGTCCGCGACATCGGCCTTGGATTGGTCGAGCGGATGCCGATGCTCAAGCGAATGTTCATTCGCGAAGCGGCGGGAGTTACCGGCGACGTACCGAAACTGCTGAAGGGTGAGGCGCTCTAATCGAGCAGCCGCCGTACGATCGCATCGATATGGACGCGAGCACAGTCGATCATCGGAAATCCGGCATTGCCGTCAGTGAACACGTTCGACAGGTCAGTGCCTGCGATCAGCACCGACTGCGCACCGTCGCGCGACACAAACTCCCGGGCGATCTTGCGCAATTCATCGGCTTTTGCGTCCGACCCGCGACCGTCGACGAATTCTTTGTAGAGTTCGTGGATCCTTTCGATCCGAGCCCCATCCGGCATGACCGTTTCAATGCCTTCGAGGCAGCCAAACATGCGGTTTTCGATGGTAAAACGAGTTCCGAGCAAACCCACGCGCCGCAAGCCCCGTGCATCCAGCGCTTGACGAACGTCCGTGAGCATATTGATCAAGGGCAATCGCTATAATGCGGTAAGTTCACCTGCGCAAATGTGAGCGGTGGCGGCAACGATGGCGGTGAATTCGGCACCACCCGCCGCCATATCTGCGATCATGCCAGAGAAATAGCGCGCGAGACCGTCGAAGTCCTTGGCGTTCACTGCGGCGTAGACGCGCTCAATCTCCGCATGAGCGATCAGAATCCGCAGCGAACGCCCTTGCCGCTCATGCGCCGCAACCAGCTCCCGGTAATAATGAACGGTTGCACCGGGACCGAGCCCGCCAACGAGTCCGAGACATCGACCGGGTTTGCGGAGCGTGCTCACGACAGCGGAACGCTGCCGACCTGATCCTTGAACGCCTGGCGCGACGAAATTGCGCCGTACCAGCGATCGAGATTCGGCATCGGCGGACGATGCGGCACCAGCTGCACGAAGCGGTAGCACATGATGCCAACCGGGATGTCACCGTAGGAAAACGACGGCCCGGCAACATATTGGGTTTTGCCCAATTGCGCGTCGAGGATCTTCATCGCGGCGGTGGTTTTGTCCTGCGACGTCTTGATTGCTTCCATGTCGCGCTTTTCGGCCGGCGTGCGGATGAGACCCCAGAATGCGTGGAAAATCGCGGGCCCGACGACTGACAACTGCCAGTCCATCCATTGGCTTGCTACTGCGCGTTGCTTTGGATCCTTCGGCTCGAGCACGCCGCTTTTGTCGTGCTTACCGGCTAGATAGCGCACGACCGAATTCGACTCCCACAGAAGGAAGCCATCCTCCTCCTCGAGCGTCGGTACGAGGCCGTTTGGATTCATCGCAAGATAGGGTGCTTCCTTGTTCTTGCCGAAGGGGCCGCCGATATCGATGCGCTGATGCTCAAGCTTGAGTTCGCCAACCGCCCACATCGCCTTTTGCACGTTCGACGATGTATTGCGGCCCCAGATTTTGATCATTCGATTCTCTCCCTGACTCGTGTCCTCTCATGGCATCGCCGGGACAAGCCCGGCGATGATCTACGTGAAATTCGCTGTCCTCGTCTATTCCAGACGCCGTGCTTCTTCCGGCAGCATGATCGGGATTCCGTCGCGGATCGGGTAGGCGAGCTTAGCCTTACGCGAGATCAGCTCCTGCTTTTCGGCATCATATTCGAGCGGCCCTTTGGTGATCGGGCACACCAGGATTTCGAGCAATTTCGGGTCGACGCTTCCTGGTGGCCGTTCGGTCGGAGGGACGGTGGACATGCTAGCTCCAGCGGTTGCCGCAACATGATAGTCCGTCATGACCCGGCTTGTCTGCCCGGGTGAACGAGACCGTAACAGTGTTACTGCAGCTGCGGCTCGCCTTCGGTGTTTTTCTTGGCGAGTTCGATCTCTGTAATAGCGATCAGGACTTCGGCCCGAGTCTTGAGGTCAGGCGCTTCCAGTAAAGCTTGCTTTTCTGCGGTGCCGTAGGGCGACATCATCGCCAGCGCATTCACCAGCGCCTCGTTGGGGGCACGTTCGATACCTTCCCAGTCGGCCTTGAGGTCGTTGGCCTTAAGAAAATCCGTGAGTGCTGCGAGCAGGGCGGTACGGTCGACCGCATTCTCACCCTTGCGCGCAATGAAATCATCGGCGAACGGTGCATAAGTGACACGGCACTGCCGGTACGGTGTAGCAACCTTGGGCTCTTCCTCGATGCGGAATCGCGCAACACCGGTGAGCTCAATCAGATAACGGCCGTCGCCGCTTTCTGCGAGCTGGGTGATGCGGCCGACGCAGCCGATCTTGTACAATGACGGCTTGTCCGAGCTGGCGTTCGCAGCGTCGGGCTGGATCATGCCGATCAGCCGGTGGCCGTCGCGCAAGGCGTCGTCGACCATGGCGAGGTAACGTGGCTCGAAGATGTTGAGTGGCATTTGCCCGCGTGGCAGCAACAGCGCGCCTGGCAGCGGAAATACCGGGATCACTCCCGGCATTTCAATTGGACCGCGATATTGCGCATTCATCGGCATCTTCGTTTTACTCCGCCGCCCGGTGCCGTCGCCGGGACGAGACGATTACGAGTCACGAAAACAAAATCGATGATAACCGCTTGCGCCCTTCGATCGTTGCCGGCTCGGTCGCACCCCAGGCTTCAAAGAACTGGACGAGCTGCTTGCGCGCGCCGTCGTCGTTCCATTTACGGTCGCGTTTGACGATTTCAATAAGATGCTTGACCGCATCCTCACGCTTGCCTTTCGCGTTGAGCGCGACGGCCAAATCGAATCTTGCCTGGTGGTTGAGCGGATCGGCCGAAACTTTTTCTTCCAGCTCCGCGATCGGTCCGAGCGATTTCGCCTGCTCGGCTATTTCAAGTGCGGCGCGCGCGGCTGCGACAGCCGCTTCATTCTGTTTCGCTTCAGGAACGAGCGCGAGAGTCTGCTTTGCCTGCTCCAGCGCAGCGGTTTCAACGTAGCAGCGCGCGAGACCAGCAAGCGCCTGAACATTGCCGCCGTCCTCGGCGAGCAATTGGGCATAGATTTCGGCAGCGCCGGCGGCGTTGCCTTCGGCCAACGTAGCCTCAGCGCTCTTCAGCAGATCCTTTTCGTCTGCGCCGACTGCACCCTTGGTGAGGCGTTCAAGGAATGCCATCACCTGACTCTCAGGCAACGCACCCATGAATCCGTCGACCGGCTGACCGTTGGAGAATGCAATGACCGCAGGAATCGACTGAATGCCCATCTGGCCAGGAATCGCTGGATGCTCGTCGATGTTCATCTTCGCGAGCTTCACTTTGCCTTTTGCGGCTTTGACCGCTTTTTCGAGAACCGGTGTCAGCTGCTTGCACGGGCCGCACCACGGCGCCCAGAAATCCACGAGGACCGGTTGCTGCTTGGACTCCTCTATGACGTCCTTCATGAAACCCTGCGTGGTCGTCTCCTTGACCACGTCGGGTGTCATCGCTGTTGCCCCGCCATTTTGCAGCATTTTTTGAAAACCTTTTTTCACCGGCCCGAACCGGCGGCCGATCTCCGCAATAGATGGGTTATCGGGGAAGCAAACGCAATCATCAAGGCATGTTCGAGGCGCGCCCGGAAACCTGCTCTATTCGGGGGATATGGCCGGTCGATTCAAGGAATTTCACCAGATCATCGCGGCCTATCGACGTGGTCATGGTGTTGACCAGCGGGTGACAGTTGAGTGTGCCGTGCGCCATCATGGCGGTATCGAGAACGACTGTAACACGGCCTTCGGTATCGTTGATTGCGCCGAACGGTGTGACCGCGCCTGGCTCCACGCCCAGAACTTCACGCAGAAGATCGGCCGAGCCGAATGAAAATCGGCCGCTTGCGCCAAGGCGCCGGTGCAGCCCCTTCAGGTCGATGTCAGCATCTTCAAGCGCGACCACAAGGTAAATGTCGTATTTTTTGTCGCGCAAAAACAGGTTCTTGGTGTGCCCGCCCGGAATTTGGCCGCGCAGGGCCCGCGACTGCTCAACCGTGAACAAAGGAGGGTGCTTCACCGTCGAATGCGTGATTCCCAGGCTGTCGAGCATGGCAAAGAGTTGATTGGGTGTTTTCGGCATAGGGCAATAAATCCGGACGTCGACGGGTTAGTATTGTTGAAGAACCGGGAAGGTAAAAGACAATGCGGATTTTATTGATTGCTGGCGTTGCTCTCGTTGCGGCACTGCTCGAGGCGCGCCCTGTGCAGGCTTATGAAGGCCCGTGGTGTGCCGTCACGAACCATGGCAACGGCTCCGCGTATGAAGACTGCCAATATGCCTCGTTCGCGGCCTGCCAACCCAATGTGCTGGCGGGCAATCGCGGCTTCTGCAATCAGAATCCGCGATGGGTCGGTGCGCCGAACGCAAAGCCGCGTGCGCGAAACCGGTACCAGGCCCGCAGCAATTGACCGCTGGATCCGAAGCAAAAGGCAGTGGTTGCATTGAGGGCCGCCTTTTGGCTATAGGAACGGCCTTGGCGGCCGATATCTCTGTTCGGCCAAATATCTAACGGATGCGGGTGTAGCTCAGGGGTAGAGCACGACCTTGCCAAGGTCGGGGTCGAGGGTTCGAATCCCTTCGCCCGCTCCAATTTTCGCCCTGACGGGCTCCATCAAGTTCCAACACATCGCTTCAATAGCCCGCAGCAAGCGACCCGCGCGTGCGCCGGTCGGCTGCGCCGATATAGCCGTCGGGCGTAATTTCAATGGAATTCGTTGAGCTGTAGGAAGGCGTCGGCACGACATTGTGGCCGCGCTTTGCCAAGGCCTCCAGCACTTCCGGCGCAAAGCCTGGCTCGACGTAGACCTCGTCGGGCTGCCACTGGTGATGCAGGCGGGGAGCACTGACGGCCTGATCGATCGGCATATGAAAGTCGATCGCATTCACGATGACCTGCAGCACGGCAGTAATAATGCGGCTGCCGCCCGGCGACCCGGTGATCAAAAACGGCTTGCCGTCCTTGAGCACGATCGTCGGTGTCATCGACGAAAGCGGGCGTTTGCCAGGTCCCGGGAGGTTAGCGTCGTAACCGACCAGGCCGTAGGCGTTGGCTGTACCTGGCTTCGACGTGAAATCATCAAGCTCATTGTTGAGCAGAACGCCGGTGCCCTCGGCGACCAGGCCAAGTCCATAGGAAAAATTCAACGTGTAAGTATTCGATACCGCGTTGCCGTCGCGGTCGATGATGGAGAAATGCGTGGTGTTCCGTCCTTCGAAGTCGGCAGGCTTGCCGGCGCGGATCGCGGCGGAAGGCGTAGCGCGCTCACCGATTTGCGCGCGCAGTGACGTTGCATATTTTTTCGACGTAAGACCGGCCACTGGCATCTTGATCGCACCAGGATCACCCATGAACACGGCGCGATCAGCGTAAGCGCGCTTCATCGCCTCGATCATGTCATGAAGCGATTCATCGCGACTGAGCTTTGCGAAATCATAACCTTCGAGAATATTGAGCATCTCGATGAGATGGACGCCGCCGGACGAGGGCGGCGGCATCGAAACGATATCGTAGCCGCGGTAGGTGCCGCGGAGCGGCACACGCTCGATTGCGCGGTAGATCTTCAGATCGTCAACGGTCATGATGCCGCCGGCCTTGCGAATCGCGGTTGCGAGCTTTTCTGCAACCGGGCCCTCGTAAAATCCCTTTGGGCCGTCGCGCGCAATGGTGCTGAGCGTCGCCGCAAGATCGGGCTGCAGCAAATCCTGTCCAGGCGCCAACACGGTACCATCACTGTTGAGAAAAACCGGTGCGCTTGAATGCCAACGCGCAATGCGCTGTTGCGCCGATGGCAGCGTGTCGGCGATATCGTCGACGACGTCGACGCCGTTACGCGCGAGTGTGATTGCCGGTTCGATCAGGTCGGCAAGCGATAACTTGCCGGAGCCGTATTTTTCATGGGCGAGGGCGAGGCCGGCGACGGTCCCGGGCACGCCGACTGACAGCGCGCTGTCGCGCGACTTTTTCGGATCGGGTTCGCCGCTGGCGTCCAGAAACATCGTCTCGGTTGCCGCAGCAGGCGCCGTCTCGCGATAGTCGATGGTGACATCTTGGCCGGTCTTGGCGAGGTGAATCACCATGAAACCGCCACCACCGATGTTGCCGGCGCGCGGGTAAGTAACAGCAAGCGCAAAGCCGACCGCGACCGCCGCATCGACGGCATTTCCGCCGCGGTCGAGGATCTCGATGCCGATGCGCGCGGCGCGGCTTTCCTGCGCGGCCACGATGCCATTACGGGCATGAATCGACTGCGCGGGCGGAATTTCGGGCGGGCGCGAGACCGGCGCGACCTGCGCCAAGGCCGCAGCCCCGAGGACCAGTGAAAGCAGAAACGGAACGGAGCGAAACATGGCACGGTGCCTATAGAATCGTGATGCGTGGGACAAGCCTGCGCATCACGATAGAGAGGCTTTACCGCGCTTGCCCGTGATAGGCCGTATTCGGCCGCATATCAGTCGCTGATGCGACGCGGTTCGACATGTTGAAGAAGCCGGCGACCGCCGAGATGTCCCAGATGTCACGGTCGGTAAATCCGACGCGCCGCAGCCGCTCGCGATCCCCTTCCTCGACACTCCAGGGCGCGGCCGTGAGTTTGACGGCAAAATCGAGCATTGCACGCTGGCGCTTGTTCAGCCGCGCCACTCGATAGTTCATGACAAGATGCTCGCCGAGCAGCGGATTGCCGGAGTATCGCCTGACCGCGGCGCCGTGGGCGGCGAGGCAGTAGTAGCAGCGGTTCTGCGAGGATACGGCCACCGCAATCATCTCGCGCTCGAGCTTTGAGACGCCGGAGTCCCCGAGCATCAGGTCGTTGTACATGGCAACGAAGGGCTCGAGCTTCGCCATGTCGAAGGCATAGGCGAGGAGGACATTCGGCACGAAGCCGAGCTTGTCCTGGCATTTCTTGAAATAGGCGGCCATAGCGGGCGACAGCTTCGCTGGCGCGAGGTTGAGCGCGATCACCGGGGCATCGTCGGCAATCGCCGAAGGAGGGGGCTTCACGGCTGGCTTCGCAGGGCCTGGCTTGGGAGGCGCGGCCTTGCCACCCTTGATGGCGCGAAGCACCGGCACGTCTTTGCTCGGCTTCGCGAGAATCGTCTTTCCTGCGGCTTTTGCCGATTTATTGATCTTGGGCATTTCCACGTCCCTGAAGTTCGATCCTGACCCCGCCCAACCCTACAATGTTATGCGCATGCGCGATATGACCCGCAGGGCACCCTTTTGCCTTTTGTTTCAGGCGGTTAATGGTGGCAAATGGGCCGGCTTTCGCACGTTTGTCACTGCGTCGTCGTGAATTCTTTTGTTGCTCTCGACGCGCCTGCAAAGAACGTGAAAACTTCGATCCATCTCGATCGATTCCCTCGTCGCGCACCATGCCAAAACTTGGCGACCGGTTTTCGGACAAGATCCTGCGCCAATGCTAAGCGCACGAGGTTCCATGCCCGCTTCTGGCAGTAGCGAGAGAACCGCAGCTCGCACCATCATCGAGAAGGCGGGCGCCGTGCTCGCGCGGCGCCGCGCCGAGATTCCGGCAGGCTTCATCGAGCAGCTTTACGGCCGTGTCGTGCCCGAAGACGTGGCGCGCTACGGACCGGACGACCTCGCAGCGCTCGCCGCGCGCGCCTATGACTTCATGGTTGAGCGCAGGCCGGGCACGCCGAAGATCCGCTGCGAGACGATAAAGCTCGAGCACTCAGCCGACCGCAACTCGGTGACGGTGGTCGAGATCGTCAATGATGACATGCCGTTTCTGGTCGATTCGGTGATGGGTGAAATCACCGAGCGCAAACTCGAAGTCCGTCTCGTCGCGCACCCGATGTTCGGTGTTAGCCGTTCCGGCAACAAGCTCGCCGGAATAGGTGCGTCCGACGCCGCCGGCGCACGCGAAAGTTTCATCCACATTCATTTGTCGCCTATTGCGGATGACGCTTGCGTCGAGCTCATGCACGCGCTGGAAGTCGTGCTCGGCGAGGTACGCCTCGCCGTGCAGGACTGGCGCCCGATGCGTGACCGCGTTGCCGCCATTGTCGCCGAACTCAAGACTACTCCGCCGCCGCTGCCGGTCGATGAAATTGCCGAAGCCGTCCAGTTTCTGCAGTGGCTGCTCGCCGACAATTTCACGTTCTTGGGTGTGCGCGACTACAAGGTTGACGGCCAGACGTTGAACCCGGATTTCGAAAGTGCCCTCGGCGTCATGCGCTCACGCGAACTTCGCGTGCTCAGGCGTGGCAACGAGCTGCTCGAATCCACGCCTGAAATCATGGCCTTTCTGAAGGAACCGCGGCTGCTGATTATCGCCAAGGCCAACGTGCATTCGCGCGTGCACCGGCGCGTCTATCTCGATTACGTCGGTGTCAAACGCTTTGACTCTTCGGGCAATCTCGTAGGCGAGCACCGCATCATTGGGCTGTTCACGTCGACCGCCTATACGAGAACGTCCCACAGCATCCCTTATCTGCGCCGTAAGATCGCTGCGGTGGAAGAACGTGCCGGCTTCGATCCGGCCAGTCATTCCGGTAAGGCGCTGGCCAATGTGCTGGAGCACTATCCACGCGATGAACTATTCCAAATTGACGAAGACACACTCTACAGCTTCGCGCTCGCCATTCTTCAGCTTGATGAACGTCCGCGCGTGCGCGTGCTGGCGCGGCGCGACCGATTCGATCGCTTTGTCTCGGTGCTGGTGTACGTGCCGCGCGAGCGCTACGACAGCCACATCCGCGCGAAGATCGGCGCCTATCTGGCGGGAGTTTTTATCGGTCGTGTATCGGCCTTTTATCCGTTTTTCCGGGAAGACGGTCCGCTGGTGCGCGTCCACTTCATCATCGGCCGTTCCGGCGGTGCGACGCCCGTGGTGGAGCGTGCGACGCTTGAGCAGGAGATCGAATCGATCATCCGGACCTGGGGCGACGGGCTCAACGACGCGCTGGCGCTGGTCAATCCACCGGACAGAGTGCGTGAGCTGTTCGCCCGGTACCGGGGTGCTTTCTCGGAGGGCTTTCATGAGGCCTACGCGCCGGCAATCGCGGCCGGCGACATTCGTGTCGCCGAAGGCCTGTCGGAAGAGCGTTCGCTGGGCGTCGATTTTCACCACCGGCTGGAAGAGGACCAACGCAGCGTCGGGCTGAAAGTGTGGAGTTTTGCACGACCGTTGCCGTTGTCGGAACGCGTTCCGGTCCTGGAAAACATGGGTTTCCGGGTTGTCGACGAGCGCACCTATCACATCGAGCCTCAGGACCGCCCTGGCGTCTGGTTCCACGACATGTTGCTCACGCGTGCCGATGGCGGCGCGATTGATCTCGATGCTGGCGGTGCTCAGCTCGAAACAGCTTTTTTAATGGTGATGCGCGGGGCGGCCGAGAATGACGGCTACAACGCGCTCACACTGCAAGGCGGAATCGCTTGGCGTGACGTAGCACTTATCCGCGCACTGTCGCGATTCCTTCGCCAGATTCGTGTGCCCTACTCGCAGGATTATATGTGGGCGACACTTGTGAAGCATTCTGGCATTGCTGCCGGCGTCATTGAATTGTTTCATGCTCGCTTCGACCCGCGCGCTGAATCAGGTCGCAGCGAAAAGCAGAATACGATTGCTGCACGTATTGAGGAGGAACTGCAGAAAGTCGAGAGCCTGGATGAGGACCGCATCCTGCGTCGCTTCATCAACGCGGTGCAGTCTGCGATCCGCACTAATTTCTATCAGACCGGCAAAGACGGCCAGCCGAAACCGCTGATTTCGGTCAAGTTCGAAAGTCGAAAGATCACCGACCTGCCGTTGCCGCGCCCGCTCTACGAAATTTTCGTCTACTCGCCGCGCGTCGAAGGCGTCCACATGCGATTTGGCAAGGTGGCGCGCGGCGGCATCCGCTGGTCGGACCGGCCACAAGATTTCCGTACTGAGATCCTTGGACTGGTGAAGGCGCAGCAGGTCAAGAACGCGGTCATCGTGCCGGTCGGCGCCAAAGGCGGCTTCGTGCCGAAGCTGATGCCGAAAGGTGCCGCGCGTGACGTGGTGCAGGCGGAAGGCGTTGCGACCTACAAGCTTTTCATTTCCTCGCTGCTCGATATCACCGATAATATTGGGCCCGACGGACAGATCATTCGCCCCGCGAATGTGGTGCGCCACGAAGGCGATGACCCGTATCTCGTGGTCGCTGCCGACAAGGGTACCGCGACATTTTCCGACATCGCCAACGGGATTTCGATCGAACACGACTACTGGCTTGGTGACGCATTCGCATCCGGCGGCTCGGCCGGCTACGACCACAAAGCCATGGGCATCACCGCGCGCGGCGCCTGGGAGGCCGTAAAGCGTCATTTCCGCGAGATGGACGTCGACATCGGCAAGACGCCGTTCAACGTTGTCGGGATTGGCGACATGTCGGGTGACGTGTTCGGCAACGGCATGCTGCGCGAAAACACGATCAGGCTGCTGGCAGCGTTCGATCATCGCGACATTTTTGTCGATCCTGATCCTGACCCGAAAAAGAGTTTTGCCGAGCGGACGCGGCTGTTCGCGCTGCCGCGGTCGAGCTGGCAGGACTATGACAAGGCGCTGATTTCCAAAGGTGGCGGCGTCTATCCGCGCACGGCGAAGGAAATCCGGTTGAGTGCCGAGGCTCGTAAGGTCTTCGGCGTCGGAGAATCCGTGACGCCGCAGGAGTTGATGAAAGCCATCCTGCGAGCACAGGCGGATCTGCTGTTCTTCGGTGGTATAGGCACATACATCCGTGCGTCGAATGAAAGCGACGAGGCGGCCGGCGATCGGGCAAATGACGCAATCCGCGTCACCGGTGCCGAGCTCAACTGCAAAGTGATCGGAGAGGGCGCTAATCTCGGCATGACGCAGCGCGGCCGCATTGAGGCGGCGCAACGCGGGATCAGGCTCAATACCGATGCGATCGATAATTCCGCCGGCGTAAATACCTCGGACGTCGAGGTCAACATCAAGATCGCGCTCAGCGCTCCGGTGCGCTCAGGTGCGTTGACGGTGGAGAAGCGCAACACGTTCCTTGCAGAAATGACCGACGAGGTTGCGCGCCTGGTATTGCGCAATAACTACCAGCAGACACTTGCACTTTCCCTGGCGCAGCGCCGCGGTCTCGAGGATCTCGGTTTCCAGCAACGCCTCATGCAGACGCTGGAACAACGCAGCGAGCTCGACCGAACTGTGGAGTTCCTGCCCGATGACATGACCCTGGGAGAACGGCGCAAGCGGAACGCCGGGCTCACGCGGCCCGAGCTTGCGGTGCTGCTCGCCTATGCCAAATTGTCGCTTTACGGCGAGTTGCTCGACAGCACGGTGCCAGACGATCCCTACCTCGGGCGTGAACTCAACCGCTATTTTCCGAAGGAAATGTCGGATCGCTATGACGATGCGCTGCATGCGCACCGGCTGAGGCGCGAAATCATTGCCACGCAGCTCACCAATTCGATGATCAATCGTGGCGGACCCACGCTGATCGTGCGAATCGCAGACCAGACGGGGGCGGCGTCATCATCGATCGCCGCCGCTTTTGCTGCGGTCCGCAATGGCTATGACCTGATCGAGCTCAATGGTGCGATCGACGCACTCGACAACAAGATTTCCGGCAAGGTCCAACTCGACCTTTATGCGGCCGTGCAAAACCTGTTGCTCGACCGGCTGGTCTGGTTCTTGCGCAATGTGGACCTGTCGCAAGGACTCGAAAAAATCATCGGGCACTATCGGGATGGCATCGCGCAGGTCGAAACGGCCCTTGATAAGGCGCTGTCTAAGGCTGCAACGGCTGTGCGCGACGCGCGCATCGCCGATCTGAGCAAGGCGGGGGTGCCAGAGACACTGGCGCGCCGTGTTGCCAATCTATCCGTGCTGAAGGCGGCGCCCGACATCGCATTGGTCGCTGACCGTGCCGGCAAGCCGGTCAGCGAAGTCACCGCCACTTATTTCGCGACGGAAGCTTTCTTCCAGCTCGACAGTGTGGCAAGCGCCGTACCCAATATCGTGGTTTCGGATTATTTCGATCGCCTCGCACTCGACCGCGCTCTCGATTCGATCGGCGATGCAGAGCGTCGGCTCACCGCGGCGATGGTCGCCAACGGACACGCCGGGGCCGACGCGGTGGAGGAATGGGTGCGGCCGCGCCAGGCCGAAGTCGAGCGCATTCGCTCGGCGATTCACCAGATCGCCGGTTCAGGCCTCACGTTGTCCAAGCTGTCGGTCGCTGCCAGCCTGCTGGGCGATCTGGCGCGTCAGTAGCTGCGCTCGCGGGATTCTAGTGTTTGAAATGACGCGTGCCGGTGAATACCATCGCAACGTTATGTGCATCGGCGGCCTCGATTACTTTCGCATCGTTTACCGAGCCGCCGGGCTGGATCACCGCGGTCGCACCGGCTTCGATGGCGACCAGCAGGCCGTCCGGAAACGGAAAGAACGCATCGGACGCAACAACTGAGCCTTTAGTGAGCGGAGCCGGGAGTTTTAGTTCTTTCGCGGCATCTTCCGCCTTGCGCGCAGCGATGCGTGCGGCATCGACGCGGCTCATCTGTCCGGCGCCGATTCCGACAGTGGCGCGATTCTTCGCATACACAATGGTGTTCGACTTCACGTGCTTGGCGACGCGGAAGGCAAAACGCAGATCGGCAAGCTCAGCGTCGCTCGGTTGACGCTTGGTCACGATGTGGAGCTGCATCTCGTCGACAACCGCATTATCACGTGATTGCACCAGCAAGCCGCCGGCCACGGATTTTACGGTCAGCCCGTCGGCGCGGGGGTCGGGCAGGCCGCCGGCGACCAGCAACCGCAGATTCTTTTTCGCCCCGACGATCTTGATCGCCTCTTCAGTCGCGTCCGGCGCGATGATGACTTCGGTAAAAATCTCGGTGATCGCTTTCGCAGCTTCAGCATCAAGCTTCCGGTTAAGCGCAACGATGCCGCCGAATGCCGACGTCGAATCGCATGCTAGCGCCTTGCGATACGCATCGAGCAGGTCGCGTCCTTCCGCCACGCCGCATGGATTGGCGTGCTTGACGATCACACATGCAGCCGTGCGGCCCGGATCGAACTCGGCAACACATTCATAGGCGGCGTCGGTGTCGTTGATGTTGTTGTAGGACAGTTGCTTGCCCTGCAACTGACGGGCCGTGGTGACGCCAAAACGCCGGCCGGGCGAGCGATAGAATGCCGCGGTTTGGTGAGGATTCTCGCCATAACGCAGCGCTTCCGCCAATATGCCGCCAAAAGCCCGATAGTCCGGGGCGTCATCGTGCAGCGTTTCCGCGAACCAGTTTGAAATCGCCGCGTCATAGGCGGCAGTGCGCGCATAGGCCTTAGCTGCGAGTTTCTGCCGCAATTCGAACGACACCATACCGTTGTGCGCGACCATTTCGCCAAGCACTTTTTCGTAGTCACTTGGATCGACCACAACGGCAACGTCCGCATGATTCTTGGCTGCCGCGCGAATCATCGCCGGCCCGCCGATGTCGATATTTTCAATGCAGTCGTCGAACGATGCACCCTTGTCGACCGTTGATTCGAACGGATAAAGATTGACCACAAGCAGATCGATCGGCCTGATCTGATGCTGCTCCATGGCCGCGGCGTGCTCCTTGTTGCCGCGGATCGCGAGCAGGCCGCCATGCACTTTCGGATGCAGCGTCTTGACGCGGCCGTCCATCATTTCAGGAGAGCCGGTCAGTTCGGCGACATCGATTACGGCAAGTCCGGCATCCTTGAGAGCCTTGGCGGTGCCGCCCGTTGAAATCAGCTCAACGCCAAAGCCCGCCAGCGTGGTCGCAAATGCAACCAGACCGGTCTTGTCGGAGACCGAAAGCAAAGCGCGGGTTACGCGTCGCGGGTGGCTGGCCATGAGGCACGAGCTAGCACATCAACGGGCCTGAAGTGTATTCGGCCGTTGCGCATGTGGGCACTGCATCCACAAGCATCGATTCTATAGCGGCAATTCCGGCTCGTGAGCGCGGTCGGGACGTGCGCCCGGGCTTGCGGGCGGCGTATGGCGGAAGCTCCAGCGCACATTGCCCTGCTCGCCCACACGCCCATAAATGACAATTTGCACCGTTCGGCGCGGGCCGTCTGAGCCGGCCAAGAACACGCTTTCCTCGATTTCAACGGAGTCGGCCAAAGTTGCGAAGGTCCAAACTTCGCGATCCTGTAGAAGCAGGATGACGCCTCGTCCGTCAGCGAGGCGGCTCGCCTTGATTGCGGGGTGCAGATGAAACCGGATGGCAAATTCGACGTCTGGGCCTGAAGAGGGTGCCTGGCCGTCTGTCGTGGTGAAGCTGTCTTCTCCATCGAGCACCCGGCCATCTGCACTCAGCCGAATAGCGCGGTGGTGGATGATGTCGCAGTCGCTTGCATAGCCGTCGTGGGAGGCGCGCAGCACTGGGCCACTGGGATCGCGCTCAACATGGACATCGTGTGGCCCGCCCATGATTGTCGTGCCGCCTAACAGCCGCCGGGCTGCGGCGGATTCGAGAAAATGGCACGACGATTGGTCGTTAATCGTCACGGTCGAGTGCGCCGGCGTCGCACGTGCGACCTGGCGCCAATTCTCCTTGTTGACCGCCGGCAACCCGCAATTGACGACCAACCGCTGCTGCTTCCAGGACATTTCGAATGACAGACAGCCGGCATGCGCCTCCTGACTCACGGCTACCGGTGGGGCTTTTCCCGTATCCATCAGGAGCGCGGTCTGTCCGGCTTCGATGCGCTGATAGCCTGAATGCGGAGCATTCGAGACTGGCGTGCCCCGTGCATCGTCATAGGCCAGAACGGTGGCGAGCAGATCGACTGGCGTGGGGCCCATGCCATTGAACTGCGCAAAGTTTCCGTCGCCGTGGCGGAAGAAGCGCAGCATCGGCATGATCCGGTCGATGGCGTTATTGAGCGCCTGCGGTGGCTGCAACTGACGAGCGGAAAACAACTGACGCAACGGCAACAGGTCGGTCAGCAATTCAATCAGCGTGCCGGGATTTCGGCTGGTGTGGCCGCCGTCCGGCAGAATTTGCGTGCGCAATTCGTCGACCAGACGGCGCACGTTGGAACGCAAATATCCTGACTGGCCCTGCATGCAAAGCGTCGCATACGCCAGGGCGATCACGGCCTGCAGGCGGGGCAGGCCGTCGCGCGTTTCATTGAGCGTGCGGCGCAGATAGCGTATCTGTCGCGACAGGCTGCGGATAAAGCGACGATAAAAGCGCGCGTCGGCGTCCTGCAAGATAAAAGGTGCCTGGCTGAGCCAGCAGATCACGCGGCGCGAGAGAACGTCGGCACGCCAGCCCGTCGCGTGCCATCCGCCTTGGATGTTGATCCACTCGTCGATCAGCGAGCGCGCATTGGCGCGCGTGATCGCCGAATCGGCGGCGCGCAGATGGCGCAACCAGACGAAGCCGAGCAACGTCACCGCCCACTCGTCCGACGGCGGCGTCATCTCAAAAGGTGACCGGCGGTCGCAGATGACGACCTTCCCGGCAAAAGCAAAACGCCCGGCGTAGATTTCGCTTGCCCGCGTGGCATCCGCGGTGCGCAGGTCCTGCGGCGCAATCACCAGCCTGTCGGTCTTGGTCGAGGCAAAGCGCCAGCGCACCAGCGGGTGCGTATTGACGCTGCCGAGCAGGCTACGGAAAGCGCGGCGCCCGAGGAGCACGGAGAGTCTAGCTCGCTCCGCGACCGAAACCCGCATCATCAATCCGTTCGTCCCCTGATGCGCGTACTGATCCGTAAGCGCGGTTGACACGATAGCGAAGGGTCGGGAAAGCGCCAATATCTCAATCCGCCTGCGGATTTAGGCCGATTTGCAGGTGAGACGAGCAGCGTAAAAACCGTCGAGCCCTCCCCAGCGCGGATCCGAATCAGGCAGATGCATCGGCAACGTGCGCAGGTCACCATCGTCGGTGACGAATTCGCGGCGCTCGAAGACATCCTGGGGCGTAACAGGCTTCCGCGTAATGCGCGGATCGCGCGTCAGCAGCGCGGCGATCTGGTCCTCACATTCCTCCGGTTCCAGCGAGCAGACGCAATAGACAAGCACGCCGCCGGGCTTGAGCATACCGACTGCGCGGTCGAGAAGCTTGTGCTGTAAAGCCGTGAGTGCAGAAAGGTCGGCTTCGCTCTTGAGCCAGGGCACGTCGGGATGGCGGCGGATAGTTCCGGTCGAAGAGCACGGCGCATCGAGCAGGATCGCATCGAAGGGCTCCGCCTGCCATTCCAGCGCGTCGACGGCAATGGTGTCGGCTTTCAACCCGAGACGCGATAGGTTCTCGCGCAAGCGGCTAAGCCGCGCGGGCGAACGATCGACCGCAGTTACCTCCGCGCCTGCAAGAGCGAGCTGCGCGGTTTTTCCGCCCGGCGCGGCGCAGAGGTCGGCGACCCGCGCACCGCGCAGATCGCCGAACAGATTTGCCGGCAGCGCTGCGGCTGCGTCCTGCACCCACCACGCGCCCTCTGAAAAACCCGGGAGCAATGAAATCGCGCCGTGCGCCGACGTTCGCACCGTTCCCGTTGGCAGCACGCGGCCGCGCAAGCGTTCCGCCCAGGAGTCGGCATTATCCTTGACCGTGATATCGAGAGCGGGCTCGTGTCCGATCGCGGTCGCGATGGCGCGAGCCGTGTCGCGACCGTAAGTCTTGCTCCAGCGCTTGAGCAGCCAATCCGGCGTATCACGCGACACGTCACCGGCCTGCACGGTTGCGCCCATTTGCGCGACGCGACGCAATACGGCATTCACGAGGCCGGCGTACCGTGCCGCACGCCGGTCGGCCTGAGCGAGGCGCACCGACAGGTCGACGGCTGCATGGTCGGGAACCTCGAGCCAAAGAATTTGAGCCGCCCCGAGCAGGAGGATGGTCTCGGCGCGCGGCGCGTCCGCGGGAAATCCCTTTTCGAGAAATCCCCCAACCAGATGGCGAAGTGTGCCAAGGCGCCGCAAAACCGTCGCAGCCAACCGGCGCGTCAGCGCGCGGTCGCGGTCGGGAAGTGTGGAAAGGCCCGTGTGGGCGTTTTTGCCGGAGAGAAGCTCGTCGAGCGCGATGCGGCGCCGCAACACGCCGTCGAGGATATCGGCGGCGATTCTTCGGGCGGCAAGGCCGGGGACTTCCGGCTGGGGTGAGGTGCGCGGACGCGCCATACCCCGATAGTTGCCGCTAAATTGTGTCGAGGTCGCGAACTTCGGCTAAAAAATTCAGCAACGCACAGTTTTGCCCGGCGCCTATTGTTCGACGACCACTAGCGTACCGATGCCCACGGGCCGGTAAGGCTCCTGGCGGCGCCACCGGGGAATGAGCTCCTCGGCCAGGTCCGGGTCTTCAGCGAATCATGCCGGCCTCACGCGCCGGCCTTTGCCGCCTTTTTATTTTGCCGGTTATTGACCAGATCGTCCACGACAGCCGGATCTGCCAGTGTCGAAGTGTCGCCGAGGTTGCCGTACTCGTCTTCGGCGATCTTGCGGAGAATTCGCCGCATGATCTTGCCCGAGCGCGTCTTGGGCAGACCAGGCGCGAACTGGATCAAGTCGGGCGATGCAATCGGCCCGATCTCTTTGCGGACCCAGCCCACAAGCTCCTTGCGCAGGTCCTCAGTCGGCTTCTCGCCGGCCATCAACGTCACGTAGGCGTAGATGCCTTGGCCTTTGATGTCGTGCGGATAGCCGACGACAGCGGCCTCCGACACTTTCGGATGTGCGACCAGCGCGCTTTCGACTTCTGCGGTGCCGAGGCGGTGGCCGGCGACATTGATGACGTCGTCGACGCGGCCGGTGATCCAGTAGTAGCCGTCCTCATCGCGGCGGCAGCCGTCACCGGTGAAATACTTGCCCGCATACGTCTTGAAGTACGTGTCGATGAAGCGCTGGTGGTCGCCATAAACCGTGCGCATCTGGCCCGGCCACGATTCGACGATGCATAGATTGCCGCTGCCGGCGCCTTTGATCTCCTTGCCCTCGGCGTCCACGATCTGTGGGACGATGCCAAAGAATGGCCGCGTCGCCGAGCCCGGCTTGAGCTTGGTCGCGCCAGGCAGTGGCGTGATCAGGATGCCGCCGGTCTCGGTCTGCCACCATGTGTCGACGATCGGACAGCGATCATCGCCAACCACGTGGTAGTACCACTCCCACGCCTCCGGATTGATCGGCTCGCCGACCGTGCCGAGAAGACGAAGCGACTTGCGCGACGTTTTCTTGACCGGGTCGTTGCCGCCCTGCATCAGCGCGCGGATGGCGGTCGGCGCCGTGTAGATGATGTTGACCTTGTGCTTGTCGCACACTTCCCAGAAACGCGACGTGGTCGGATAGTTCGGCACGCCTTCGAACATCAGCGAGATGGCGCCGTTCGAGAGCGGCCCGTAGATGATGTAGCTGTGACCGGTGACCCAGCCGACGTCGGCGGTGCACCAGTAGATGTCGCCATCGTGATAATCGAACACGTACTGGTGCGTGATCGAGGTGTAGACCAGATAGCCGCCGGTGGTGTGCAGCACGCCTTTTGGCTTCCCGGTGGAGCCGGAGGTGTAAAGGATGAACAGCGGGTCCTCCGCCTTCATCTCCTCGCACGGGCAATCGGCCGGCACGGTCTTGGCGATGTCGTCGTAATAGACGTCGCGGCCCTTCTCCATGTTGACGGCCGCGTTGGTGCGCTTGATCACGATGATGGAGGTAACACCGCCAGCCTTCTTGCAGGCCTCGTCGACATTAGCCTTGAGCGGAATCTTGCGGCCGCCGCGCAGCCCCTCGTCGGCGGTGACGATGCAGGTGGACTTGCAATCCTCGATGCGACCGGCGATCGAGTCCGGCGAGAAGCCGCCGAAGATGACCGAATGGATCGCGCCGATGCGCGCGCATGCGAGGATGGAGACCGCCGCCTCCGGGATCATCGGCATGTAGATGGTGACGCGGTCGCCTTTCTTGACGCCGCGCGCCTTCAAGACGTTGGCAAAGCGGCTGACCTCGGCGTGCAGCTGCTTGTAGGTGAGCTTCTTGTCGTCCTTCGGATCGTCGCCTTCCCAGAGGATGGCGGTCTGGTCACCGCGTTTGGCCAGATGACGGTCAACACAGTTGTGGCAGGCGTTGAGTGTGCCGTCCTCGAACCATTTGATCGAGACATTGTTCGGCGCGTAGGAGGCGTTCTTGACCTTGCTGAACGGCTTGATCCAGTCGATGCGCTTGGCCTGTTCGGCCCAGAAGCCGTTCGGATCCTTGATCGAACGGTCGTACATTTCTTTGTATTTGGCATCGTCGACGAAAGCGCGTTTCCGCCATTCAGCCGGCACGTCATAGGTCTTATCGGACATCGGCACTTCCTCCCGCCCGCTGTTGGCGCCGCAGGCTTCCGCCACATTTCCCTGTCGGCGCCATTATGCGACGGCGCCTTTCATCGCGACAAGGCGGACAAATTGCCACTTTGGTCGCGGATTCAGGCCGGATTTTCCATCCGTCAGCGGCCAAAGCCGCCCAGGATCGCCCCGATGATAAGCAACGCGCCGAGCCAGGCCACGCTGTCGATGACGGTCAACATCGCCTTGCGGTTGGAAAATGCGTTGTTGGACGCGATCGTGGTGACGACGAAGCCGAGCCAGCAGAGCGCCCCGGATATGAGGCCGGCGCGCACGGTGAACATGTTCAGATGCACGAGAATGCCATACAGCACCCAGGCCATGATGATTTCAGCGAGGAATACGAGAACAAACGGCGCTGCCATTGCGACGGCGGATTTACCGGCCTGCTCTGCCTTGCACTGCTCCACGGTCTTTCCCTGCGCAGCCATCCACCACTTGCCAAGGCCGGTGTAGTAGATGCCGCCAAAAATCCAGGCGGCAACGGCGGCAACGAGAATCGAAACGATATTGCCATGGGTAAAGCTCATAAGAGCCTCCATTCCTATGCCCGGCATGCGCCTTGCTGAGGGGCATTATGAAAAGAGGTCGACGGCCGATACAAGCCCAGTAGCGACAAGTCAGGCCTTCAGTCCGCCCATCTTGCAAACCAGCTTCCATTCGGCCTCGGTCACCGGCTGCACTGACAGGCGTCCATATTTTACCAGCGCCATGCCTTTGAGTTTCGGTTCGGCCTTGATCGCCGCGAGCGTGACCGGCTTCGGCAGCGGCTTGTCCGCTACCGTGGTGACGGCCACCCATGGCTCGCCTTTGGCTGCGGTCGGATCGGGGAACGATTCCCGGGTCACCTCGGCGATGCCGACAACCTGTTTCTCGTCGCCCGTGTGGTAGAAGAAAAACTTGTCGCCTTTTTTCATTTCGCCGAGATGGCGGCGCGCGGTGAAATTACGCACGCCGGTCCATGCCTCGCCCTTGGCTCCGCGCTTGACCTGGTCATTCCAGGAATACTCATCCGGCTCGGTCTTCAACAGCCAGTACGCCATGTCACGATTCCGATTTGAGGGGTCTTGTCAGCAACGACTCGATGGCCTCGTCGACACTCATTTTTCCCGCCAGTACCGCGGCGACGGCGCCTGAGATCGGCATGTCGACATTCTTTGCACGCGCCATTTCCATCAATGCCGGCGCGGTGAACACGCCTTCGGCGAGCTTGCCATGCGCGGCGGTGTCCGCCTTTTCACCTTTCCCTAACGCGACGCCGCAGGAGAAGTTGCGCGACTGCGGCGTCGAGCATGTAAGAATAAGATCGCCGAGACCAGAAAGGCCCATCATGGTTTCCGTCTTGGCGCCGTGAGCGTTGCCGAAACGTACGAGCTCGGCAAAGCCGCGCGTTGTCAGTGCAGCTGAAGCGCTGGCGCCGAGCCCGCGCCCGGTGACGATGCCGGCAGCGATCGCAAGCACGTTCTTCGTTGCGCCGCCAAGCTCGACGCCGCGCACGTCGGTGGAATGGTAGGGGCGGAACGCATCTGCGCTGATCGCACGTGCGAGTGCGGCCGCTATTTTGGGATCAGCCGCAGCAATTGTGACGGCGGTTGGCAGCCCGCGCGCAACGTCCGCAGCGAAGCTTGGGCCCGACAGAATCGTTGGCACGGCCTTCGGCGCGCACTCCGCAATCACCTCGGTCATGAACCTGTGCGTGCTGTGCTCGATACCCTTGGCGCAGGCCACTAGAGGAATTGCACCGGACAGTGAGTTTGCAAGCGCGCTCACAACCGAACGCATCGCCTGCGCGGGCACGACCAGCAGAATCGCTTCGGCGCGTGCGGCCTCGCCCAGATCGCGCGTCACCTTGATGCGCTCAACCAGCTTCACGCCGGGCAGGAATTGGCTTTCACGTTTTCCCGACAAATGCTCGGCATTTTTGCCATCGAACTCCCATAGCGTCACATCGCGTCCGGCGCGCGCGCAGGTGAGTGCCAGCGCCGTTCCCCAGGCGCCTCCACCGAGCACTGCGATGCGTTGGAAGTTCATGCTACTGGCCCAAACACGCGGTCATTTATATGCCGCCGTGCGGCGCCGCGCCCCCTCGGCGGCAGCGATTTCATCAAGCGGCCAGCGTGCTCGCGGTGCGACATCCAATGTGTCGGTAAGGCCGAGTGCCAACCGTTCACAGCCGGCCCAGGCGATCATTGCGCCGTTGTCGGTGCAGAGATCGAGCGGCGGCGCGACCAAAGTCGTGCCTACCTCGAAGGCCAGGCGATTGAGCGCGCGGCGGATCGACTGATTGGCGGCGACGCCGCCGGCTGCAACCAGCGCGGTGGGCGTGCCAAAGCGCGTGCGGAACAGCCGCAGGCCCGCGCGCAGGCGATCGAACACGACATCGACGATCGCCTGCTGAAAGCCGGCGCAAAGATCGGCGACGTCCTGGTCGCTGAGCGGGGCGATCTTCTCAGCCTCCAAGCGCAATGCGGTCTTCAGGCCCGACAACGAGAAATCGGGCTCTTTGCGGCCGTGCATGGGGCGCGGGAGTTCGAAGCGTGTCGGGTTGCCGCGCAGGGCTTCTCTTTCGACTTCCGGTCCGCCCGGATAGCCAAGGCCGAGCAGTTTTGCAGTCTTGTCGAAGGCTTCTCCGATGGCGTCGTCCTGCGTGGTGCCGAGGCGCACATAGTCCCCGACGCCGCGCACGGCGAGGATCTGGGTGTGACCGCCTGAAGCGAGAAACAGGCAGTACGGAAACGGCGTATTGTCGGTCAGCCGTGCGGTCAGGGCATGCGCTTCAAGGTGATTGACGGCGATCAGCGGCTTGTTTTTCACAAGCGCTATTGCCTTCGCCGTTGTCAGCCCGACGATGACCCCGCCGATCAATCCAGGACCGCCGGCAGCCGCGATCCCGTCGACGATGTCATAGCTACAGTTGGCCTGCGCCATAGCCCTGCCGATGATGCCGTCCAGTGTCTCTACGTGGGCCCGCGCGGCGATCTCGGGCACCACCCCGCCAAATGCAGCGTGTTCGCGCACCTGCGAGAGGATCACGTTCGATAAAATCTTGCCGCGGCCATCCTCGAAACGCTCGACAACCGCCGCCGCGGTCTCGTCGCAGGTCGTTTCAATTCCGAGGACGATCATGATTCCTCATCTGAATCCACCACTGCCAGGCAGGCGAGGTGACTGCAGCTTAAATAATAGCTAGTCCTGACGACAGGGCCGGCCCGGGTTCCGGCCTAGCATTGCGAGGTTGTATGGCGCAATCCAGAGCGTCCTTGCGCATCGGCACGCGCGGCAGCCCGCTCGCGCTGGTGCAGGCACGCATGGTGCGCTCGCGTCTCGCGGCGGCGGCTGGGCTCGAGGAAAGCGCGATCGAGCTTGTCGTCATCCGCACCACCGGCGACACGATTCAGGACCGACCGCTCGCCGAGGAGGGCGGCAAAGGATTGTTCACCAAGGAAATCGAGGAGGCACTCCTCAATAGGGGAGTGGACCTCGCTGTGCATTCGGCGAAAGACATGCCGACCCTACTGCCTGGCGGGCTCGTTCTAGCCGCGTGTCTCGAGCGCGAAGACCCGCGCGATGTCTTCATCAGCCGCAAGGCGGGTTCTCTTTCCGACCTGACGCGTGGCGCAAGTCTCGGCACGGCATCGCTGCGTCGGCAGGCGATCGCCAAACGCGCGCGTCCAGACCTGCGCGTCCTGCCGCTGCGCGGCAATGTCGAAACGCGGCTGCGCAAGCTCGAAGCCGGTGAAGTCGACGCGACGATACTTGCGCTCGCCGGACTGAAGCGTCTCGGTCTTTCCGATCGTGCCACGGTCGTTATGAGCGAGGATGAATTTTTACCGGCGGCGGGACAAGGCGCGATTGGTATTGAAACACGCGAGGACAATGACCGCGTGCGCGATATTCTTGCCCGTGTTGATCACGGCGATACGTCGGTGGCCATCGCATGCGAGCGCGCATTTCTCTGTTCACTTGACGGCTCCTGCAAGACTCCGATCGCCGGCCATGCGACAGTGTCCGGAGACGCCGTTCAGTTTCGCGGATTGATTGCGCGTCCGGACGGGAGCGCGGCGCACGACATCGCCGGCACCGGAAAGCGCAAGGACGCCGCCACTATCGGCGCCGAGGCCGGGCGCGAGCTCAAGCACCGTGCGGGGGTAGGATTTTTCGATTGAACCATGCGCGTCGTCGTCACCCGCCCGCAAACCGATAGTGAGCGCACCGCAGTCGCGCTGGAAGCGCTCGGACACGAGGTGCTGGTGGCGCCGCTGATGCGGATCGAGCCGGTCGCCGTCGATCTTGCCGGAACCTGGAGCGCAATTGTGATAACGAGCGCGAATGCGTTGCAGGCGGTTCCCGCGACGGCTGACGGAGTTAAAACGCTGCCTGTGTTTGCCGTTGGCGATCGGAGCGCAGAGGCAGCGCGGCAGGCAGGTTTCGCGGAGGTGAGTTCCGCCAACGGCGATATCAAGGATCTCGTACGATTAGTCGCCGCGCGCGCCGTCGGCGCTAAAGCTCCGCTGCTCTATCTCGCGGGCGAGGATCGCTCCGGCGATCTTGTGCCGCAACTGGCGGCACATGGCATTGATGCCGAGATGAAGGTCGTCTATCGAATTGCCGCCGAAGTCTTTCCACCGGTCCTCGCTGCCGCGCTTGAATCCGGCGATGTCGACGCCGTGCTGCATTTTTCCCGCCGCAGCGCTGAACTCTTTGTTGAAGGCGCAAGGTCGTCAGGTGTCGCCGGTCCGGCTGAGGATGTGCGACATCTTTGTCTTTCGTCGCAGGTTGCCGAGCCGCTTGCCGGCGCGAGCCGCATTGCCATCGCTGCCCGCCCGGACGAAGCAGCTTTGATCGCGCTTTTGCGGGCCCCGCCGGCTTGATTGTTGGCGCGCAAAGGCCAATTGCGTTATTTCCTGTCTGGCGGGGTTGAGCCGATTCGTTGAAGGGAGCGCGCATGTCCGACAAGCGCACAACTCAGGACCCTGCCGAAGGCGCCCGCCGCCGCAAAAGGCCGGCTCCGACCATCGATCTGACGGCGACCGACGTTTCGGCGTCATCCCCGGACCATGAAGCGCACGCGGCCGAACCGCCGCAGCGCGATGAACATTCTTCTACGGAGGCGCCAGAGCCTGCGGCTGAAAACCCGCCGAGCAACGGCGCAAAGCCATGGAATTGGGCCGCGGCACGTCAGATGTTTTTCGCGGGGCTTGGCGGTGCGGCGATCGTCGCGCTTGCATTTCTCGGAGTCTGGCTCGCGGGGCTTGTGCCAGCCCGCTACGCCAGTCCTGTCGATGCGGGGCCGGCTTCGGTTGCGGCGCTCAATGAGCGTTTTGCAAAAATCGAATCCTCCATTGCAAAAACCCCGGCGAGCGATCCGGGCGTTTCCGAACGGTTGTCGGCGGCCGACAATGCCGTGAAATCGCTCGGCATTGCATTGACGGCGCTCAACAAGCGCAGTGATGAGGTTACCGGGCGAGCCGACGCGGCTGACAAGGCCATCACGCAATTGCGCGACAGCGTGCAGGGGCTCAGCAGGAATACGTCGACCAGTTTGTCTCCGGCCGACATCGAGGCTTTGCAAAAGCGTCTGGCTACGCTTGAGCAGGCGGTGAGAAGCACCACCGGTGACAAGGCGGCCCGGCTTGCGCTGACGGCAGCCGCGTTGCGGGATGCAGTCATCCGTGGTGTGCCATTCAGCGCGGAACTCGATGAAGCACGGGCTCTCGGTGCAGATGAAAAGCATTTGGCGCCGCTTGCTCCGTTTGCAGCGAGCGGCGTACCCAGCGCGCCAACTCTGGCCCAGGAATTGCGCGTGTCGATTCCGGCTCTGACCAAGGCGTCGGGCGCACAGGCGCCCGGGGGCGATTTTCTGGATCGGCTGCAGGCCAATGCCAGCAAGCTCGTTCGTATTCGACCGGTGGGTGCGACCGCGGGAGATGACTCCTCGGCCGTGCTGGCGCGGATCGAAGTTGAGACGGCGCATGCCGATATCGACGGCGCTCTAGCCGACCTGGGGAAGCTTGATGTGACAACGCGCGCGCTGGCGCGCGACTGGATTGCCAAAGCGCAATCACGGCAGGTGGCGATAACGGCCGCTCGCCAATTCGCCGCCGACACAATGCACGCGCTCGCCAAGCGATGAGGCCGGGATGATCCGGATCGTCCTGTTTCTGATTTCGGTCTTGGTTATTGCCTGGGGATTTGCCTGGGTCGCTGACCGTCCGGGCGAGATTGCAATTACCTGGATGGATTATCGCGTCGAAACGTCTGTGATCGTTGCCGCGGTCGCCGTCGCAGCCCTTGTTCTTATTATCCTGGTGATCTGGTCGATCGTGCGGGTCATTCTGCGGTCGCCCGAGCAGGTGTCACTGTTCTTCCGCCACCGGCGTGCCATCAAAGGCTATCTTGCCATCAGCCGTGGCCTGATCGCGGTCGGCGCCGGCGACTTGCGCCTGGCGCGCCGGTCCGCCGACGATGCAGCGCGGCTTTCGCCGGGCGATCCGCTCGCGCTGCTTTTGACAGCGCAATCTGCGCAGATGGCCGGCGATAGTGTCACGGCCGAGCGCGCCTTCCGCGACATGAGTGCGCGCGACGACACAAAACTTCTCGGGCTTCGTGGCCTCTACATTGAGGCGCAGCGACGCAATGATCTGAATGGGGCGCGGCTCGCGGCTGAGGAAGCGGCAAAGACGCAACCCGGCGTGGTGTGGGCGGGCTTGGCCCTATTGGAGTACCGTTGCGCTACCAAGGACTGGTCCGGCGCGCTGGACGCGCTTGATCACATGAAAAGCGCACTGGAAAAACAAGATTACCGCCGCAAGCGCGCGGTCCTGCTAGTTGCGCGCGCGCAGGTGCTCGAGGGCGCCGATCGCGATATATCGCGCGCTCTTGTGCTCGAATCCGTCAAGCTCGCGCCCGACCTAGTTCCGGCAGTGGCGCTTGCCGGACGGCGGCTCTCGGAAGCAGGCGATGTTCGCAGGGCAAGAAAAATTCTGGAAGCGGCCTGGGCGATCAATCCGCATCCCGACATCGCCGAAAGCTATGCAAACGTCCGGCTCGGCGACAGCGCGCGCGAGCGGCTGACGCGCATGCAAAAACTCGCCGAGAAGGTTCCGGGGCAGCTCGAGGGCGCGTTGGCGATAGCACGTGCAGCACTCGATGCGCGCGAATTTGCAACGGCGCGTGCAGCGCTCGCGCCATATGTTTCGGCGCCGACCCGCCGAGTCGCCACGCTGATGGCGGAAATCGAGGAGGCGGACCACGGCGATCAAGGACGTGTCCGCGAATGGATGGCGCGCGCCATGCGCGCATCCGGTGATCCGGCGTGGACGGCTGACGGTGCGGTTTCGGAGCATTGGCTGCCAGTGTCTCCGAACGGGCGCCTCGACGGATTCGAATGGAAAGTTCCACTGGCGGAGATCGGTGACGCCAGGCCGGTGATCGAGGCCACACCTCCTGCCGTCGAGGCAATTACCCTCCAGGCACCGGAAACGAAGCCGAGCACCGCATCGGAGATGCCTTCGCGCAGGGCCGCCAGATCGAAGACACCGGCCAAACGAAAACTGGTCGAGCCTGTGATTCCGCTTGTGCATGCTCCGGACGACCCCGGGCCGGACCCCGGTGCGGATGTTGACCCGGTGCCGGAAATGTCGACGTCACGCGAGAGCGATGTCTGGCAGCGGTTGCGCAGGCTGTTCCGCTGATCGCCGGAAGACCGACAAAGGCCGTATTGCTTGCCAATTGTGGGCTGCATCGATATCAGTGGCGCGGTTTTCAGCCGGCGTAGCTCAGCGGTAGAGCATCCGCTTCGTAAGCGGGTGGTCGGGGGTTCAAATCCCTCCGCCGGCACCATTTTTATGCAATTGGCGCCCCTCCCGGATTTCATTCGGCAGGGTAAATTGGGCGAACTTCATGTGCGCGCGCAATTGCTTGAAATAGTGCGGTAATTTATGATCGTCCGACGGGGTTGGGGCCGGGGTGTCTACAGGCGTGCGGAATTAGACCTGTCAATCTCCTGCACCGATAACGTAAGATATTGCGCAGAGGGATCAGTCACTTCGCCTGTAGAGTAGCCCCATGGCCAGACCAGCCGTTATTCTCGTTGGCGCCGATAAAGGTGGCGTTGGTAAGACAACTGTCGCCCGTACCTTGATCGACTATTTTGGCGCGCATCAGACGCCTACCCGCGCCTTCGATACGGAATGGCCGCGCGGCACGCTCAAGCGTTTTCATCCCGACCTGACCGAGGTGGTCGATGTGACCTCGGTCTCTGATCAGATGAAGATCTTCGACACGCTGGGCAGCGCCGATGCCAAGGTGACAGTCATCGATGTGCGCGCCGGCCTGTTGTCATCGACGCTCCAGGCGCTCACTGAAATCGGTTTTCTGGAATCGGCGAAAAAAGGGCAGATTACCTTCGCTGTGTTCCACATCCTCGGCCCGTCGATCGCCTCACTGGAGGAGATCGCCGAAACGGCACGCGTCGTCGGCGATGCCAACTACTTCCTGGTCAAGAACTTCGTGAACAACACGACATTTTTCGAATGGGATCCGGCGACCTACAATTCATATTTCAAGAAGATCAAGGGCGCCGAAGAGATCACGATCCCGAAGCTCAACGAGATGGCCTACGAGCAGGTGGAAGTGGCAAGCGTGCCGTTCGTTTCGTTTGTTGGCAACAAGGGGCCGAAAGGCGAAGCGGCAAACTATTCATTCGTTCTTCGGGGTTACGTGCGCCATTGGCTCGGCAACGTCTGGGGTGAATTCGACAAGGTGAAGCTGGTCGATCTTGTCTCGCCGAAGATGGAAAGCAACGTCCGTCAAGTCGCCGGCTAACATCGATCAAAGTCGCGCCGGGTCAGCGCGCGGCGTCCGGTCAGGTGATGTCATTTCGCAACTCCATCACCATTGTCGCATCGCCGCGCCCGCGCGTGGGAAAAACGTTGATCGCGCGGCTGCTGACAGACTTCCATCTGAGTGAAAACCGTAAGGTTGTCGCGTTCGACCTCAATTCGGGCGAACGGACGCTCACACAATTTGTGCCCGGGCACACGGTCGCAGCTTCTGTTGGCGATGTGAACGGGCAGATGGCTCTGTTCGACAGGCTGGTGACCGGCGATGACACCACCAAGATCATCGATCTTGGGCATGAATCTTTTGAATCCTTTTTTACCCTGGCGCAGCAGATCGACTTCATCGAAGAGGCCCGGCAACGGTCGATTGCCGTTGCGATCCTGTTCATGGTGACGCCCGACCAGACGTCGGTCACGGCGTACCGCAGCCTGCGCGATCGATTTCCGCGTGCGATGCTGGTGCCGCTTCACAACGAGATGCTCGGATCAGCGCAACATCGCGACAAGTATCCGACCTCCGGCAGTGGCGCGCTGACAGTCAAATTACCGGCGTTGGCTCCGGGCCTGCGCAAGCTGATCGATAGCCCGCCGTTCTCATTCGCAGATTCGAATATGGGCAACGCGACGGATGTACCGCTTGATGCGCATATCGAGTTGCAGCGCTGGTTACGTCGAATTTATCTAGAATTCCGCGAGGTCGATTTGCGTCTTTTATTGGCGGACCTGAGTTCATCGATCCGCTTTGGCTCATAAAGAAGCCGATTCCGCGCGTTTTGTCGGCAAACCTGGCCTCCAAAAACTTGGGAACGCGGACCGTTCTGGCGCGTTGATGTCGCCAGACTTCTACGTTTGCAACCGGGCTCTAGGAGGTACGCCATGTGGCTCACGCTGTTTTGCGTCGTCATCAGCATCTCCCTCGGCCTCGCCTTGGGGGCGATGGTTGTTGATTCCGACGAAGAGAACGCTCGACCTTGAAGACGGGTCAGCGGAGGGCCGCCTGTTTTTTTGCCTGAGCAAGCATTCCGGAACTTTGCAATAATACGGGCATGCCGTCGCCGATAATGCTGTCGAGGCGTTTCGCGCCTCTGTTCTGGTGCCAATTTTTTGCGGCCTTCAACGACAATTTTCTAAAGACCGCCCTGGTCTTTGTCGTTTTGTTCCATCTGAACGCGCGTGATGCCGAAGTCCTGATCACGCTCGCAAGCGCGATATTCATCGCGCCGTACTTTTTTCTTTCGGCGTTCGGCGGTGAGTTGGCGGACCGTTACGACAAGGCGCTGATCGCCCAGCGCCTGAAATTCGTTGAAATCTTTGTCGCCGCGCTGGCGGCGTGGGGATATGTGCAGGCTTCGCTCCCTCTGCTGTATGTCGCACTGCTTGGGTTCGGCATCCTTGCGGCTCTGTTCGGGCCCATCAAATACGGGATCCTTCCGGACCACTTACGGCGCGAGCAATTGCCGACCGGCAACGCGCTGGTTGAAGGCGCCACCTTTGTTGCCATTCTCTTAGGAACCATCACTGGCGGTCTGGCCGCGCATGGTGAAAGGAGCCACGCCCTCTTTGCGGCACTGGTCGTAGGCTTTGCGATCGCGTGCTGGCTGTCGGCGCGATTGATTCCGGCTACTGGCGAAGGCGCACCGAATTTGAGGATCTCGGCCAATATCGCCACCTCCACGGCCGCAATGATCCGTCATTTGTATGCCGACCCGCGACTGTGGTGGGGTGCGATGGTGACAAGCTGGTTCTGGCTGGTCGGCATCATTGTGCTGTCGCTGCTGCCACCGCTGATCAAGACTCTCATCGGTGGGAACGAAGACACGGTCACAGCCTATCTTGCGATATTCACGGTTGCGGTTGGCACGGGTTCCGGTCTTGCGGCGGCAATAGCGCGTGGCCGGATCGTGCTTAGAACGACGCTGGTCGGCGCCGTGCTGATCGGCATCTTCGCAATTGATCTCGGCGCCGCGACACTTGGTGCTACGCCGATTGCGTCGCCGCAAGGGCCAGCCGCGGTCTTCACGTCGGCGCTCGGCGTTCGTGCGGCCGCGGACCTGTGCGGGCTCGCAGTTGCAGGTGGCCTTTTCATCGTGCCGGCTTTTTCCGCAGTGCAAGCCTGGAGCGGCGTTGATCACCGCGCGCGAACCATCGCTGCGGTCAATGTGCTCAACGCGGCGTTCATGACTGCCGCGACAATCCTCGTGGCGGTCATGCAGAAATTCGGAGTAACTGTCCCCGCCCTATTTTTGCTAATCGGTGCGATGACGCTTCTGGTTGCGCTGGCGATCTGGAAGACGATGCCGAAATCCAAATAGTCTACTTCCGCATCTTCAACACGCGATCGACCATCTCACCGGCGACACCGAGATAGTTCGCCGGATCGACCAGTTTTTCCAGCTTCTTGCGGTCGGCGTGCTTGGCAATTTCCTTGTTCTCCGCGAGCAGGTCGATCAGAGGTCGCCCAGTCTTCACCACGTCCCGGCAGATGTCATAAACAAGATCGTGCGCCTTGTTGCGGCCGAGGTCCGCGCCCAGGCCCATCATCACCGCTTCTGACATGATCAATCCTTTGGTGATGTCGAGGTTTTCGCGCATCTTCTTCTCATTGACCTGAAGGCCCTCGACAAGGAAGCGCGTCTGCGCCAGCGCGCCCGCCGACAGCATGAAGATTTCCGGCAGCGCGATCCATTCGATTTCCCAAGGCCCTGTCGCGCGCTCGTGGTCCTCGACCTGCGCATCGAGCAGGGCCGCAACGAGCTGGCGTACCATTGCCGTCTGCGCGGTGATGTAGACCGATGAAATCGGGTTGCGCTTCTGGGGCATTGTAGACGACGAGCCGCGGCCGGCATGAAACGGCTCGAACACTTCCTCGACTTCCGTCTGCATCAGAAGCTTCACATCGAATGCGATCTTGCCGCAGCTTCCGGTGACGAGCCCAAGGAAACATCCGACCTCCGCGATGCGGTCGCGCACCGTATGCCAGGAAATTTCCGGCTGGCCGAGCTTGAGTTCCTTCATCAGCTCGTCTTGCACTTTCAGGCCATCCTTGCCGAGCGATGACAGCGTTCCGGCCGCGCCGCCGAATTCTCCGACAAACACGCGCGGCTTCATTTCCTTGAGGCGCTGCTTGTGCCGTTCGAATGCGGCCAGCATCGTCGCCATCTTGTATCCAAAAGTGATCGGCACGGCCTGCTGCAGGTTGCTTCGCCCGGCCATCGGCGTGTCGCGGTACTTTTTCGCAAGCGAGGCGAGGCCATCGCAAATTCCGTCTATGTCCCTCTCGATGATCGCGAGCGCCTCGCGAATTTGCATAATTGTGGCGGTATCGGTGATGTCCTGGGTGGTGGCGCCCCAGTGCGACCATTCCCCGAGCCCATCCTTGCAGAGCTTCACGAGCTGCTGCACAACGGGCAGAACCGGATAACCGATCTTCTCGGTGGCTTCCTTCAGTTTCGCCATGTCGATCTTGTCGGCCGAGCAATGACGCACGATTTCGGCAGCGGCTTCCTTCGGAATGATGCCAAGCTTGGCCTGCGCGCGCGCAAGCGCGGCCTCGAAATCAAGATATTTCTGCACCCGACTTTCATCCGAGAAGACATTCCGCATCGCTTCGGTCGTGAAGATGTCGCGGAATACAGCGGAATCGAGGATCGTTGAGGGCATTCGATATTCTCCTGTCGGTTGCACGTTAGCCGTTCGGCCCGCCCGATCAAGCGGATGGGGCGGCCGTGTGCCGCGTGCATGCGCCGTTGCGGCTCTCCGGGGGCGTTGCTACGCTTATTCAAACGACTTCAAACAAATAGAGCGGGAGGATCAGCCATGCCGATGTCCATCGATCGTCGCCGGCTTCTTGGCGGCAGCGCAGCTATTGGTTTGGTCGGCGCGTTTCCCCGCCGCCTGCGCGCACAGGAACCACGGACCAAGATTCGTGTCGGGTTGGTACGGCTGATCTCCTCGGGCCCGATCTTTATCGCCGAAGCGAAGAACTTTTTCGAAAAAGTCAATCTCGACGTCGAACTGAAATATTTTGCGGACGGCGCCTTGGCGATGCCGGCACTTGTTGCCGGGGAGCTTGACCTTACGGCTTCCACGCTCAATGCGGGCCTGTTCAACGCGGTTGCGAAAGGCGCGCCCTACAAGTTGATTCTCGATCGGGGCATCGAGAAACCTGGCTCGGGTTCGATGACGATCGTCGCCAGCAATGCGATGCACGAGGCCGGTTACACCTCAACCGACAAAGCCAAGCTGCTCAAAGGCAAGAAGATTGCCATCCAGGCACCCGGCAGTATCGACCAGTATCTGTTCGGACGCGCCGCAGAAAAAGCAGGCCTTGACCCGACGAAGGATCTCGATTGGTCGAGCGGAATGCCTTATCCGGACATGATCAAGCTGATGGGTGCAGGGCAAGCGGACGCCGCCAACATTCCGGTGCCACTCGCATTCCTCGCTGAGAAAAATAATGTCGGAAAAATCATCGGTGCCGGTTCCGACATCGAGCCCAATGCCCAGCTCGCCTGCTGGGTCATGTCTTCGAAATTCCTCGCGGAGAACAAGTCCGCGGCGGTGCGCTTTGCGATGGTGCACACACATGCCGGCCGGTTGTTCAACAAGGCGGCGGCGGCGAAGGATGCCGACGTGATAAAGATCGTCTCAGACGCCACCAAGGTGCCGGCGCCGTTGATCGAGCGCGCCGCGCCGCGCTGGACCTGGTTCGATGAGAAAGGAATGCCCAACGTCGAGTCCTGCGTCGAGCAAGGCAAGTTCTGGAACAAGATCAAGCTGGTGAACGCCACGGTGACGAAAGAGCAGCTGTTTGACTTGTCGCCGGCGACTGAAGCCGATGCGAGGTTGAGCAAGAGCAATCCGTTCACCTGATTGCCGCGAATTATGCCGGCGGTTGCGATCGAGTTCGACGATATAGGGCTGACGTTCGCGCCAGCGTCCACTGCACCAACGACTGCACTCGAAGCGGTGAGCTGCGGCTTTGAGCCCGGCAGGGTGACCGCGCTGATCGGCCCAAGCGGTTGCGGCAAGAGCACGCTGTTGCAGATCGCGCGCGGCTTCCTGGAGCCGACGCGCGGGACGTTGCGGTTTCTCGAGCGTGCGAACGGCAAAGCCACGGCACGGCCGGCGATGTCCACGGTATGGCAGGCCTTCAACCTGTTTCCATGGCTCACGGTCATCGACAACGTCGCCTTTGGTCTCGATCTAGCTGGCGTCACAAAAAGCGATCGGGATGCGCGGGCGCGACGCGCAATTGCTGCTGTCGATCTCAACGGTTTTGAAGACCGGTATCCCCGTCAACTGTCGGGTGGCATGCGCCAGCGGGTCGGGCTTGCCCGCGCCCTTGTGATGGAGCCGGAGGTCCTGCTGCTCGATGAGCCGTTCGGCGCCCTCGACGCGCAGACCAGGCTTGTTCTGCAGGAACAACTGGCGCGGCTGGTGGAAACGAGCGGCACCACCGCGATCCTCGTCACGCACTCGATCGAGGAGGCGATCCTGCTCGCCGATACGATTTTGGTGATGACTGCGCGGCCAGGCCGAATCGCGGCGCACATCGAGGTCGACCTGCCGAGGCCGCGCAGTATGGCAACGACACGTGATCCGGGCTTCTCAGCATTGTTTGATCGGATCTACGCGTTACTGCGTGATGAAGTCATGCGCGCGATGGTCGGCGGGCAGGGAGGCGTCCAATGAGCGTGTCGCCGCTAGCAAAAGACGACGCGCCCGTGCGGACGAAGCCTGGCTACGCATTACTCGACGATCCGCGCGTGCTTGGTTGGGGCTCGATCGTTCTGGTACTGGTCGTCTGGGAGCTGGCCGCGCGTCTGTTCAATGTGTCGGCGCTGTACTTGCCGCGGCCGTCGCAGATCGTCGTCGCGCTGGTCACCTTGTTCGGAAGCGGAGGCCTTGCCTACGATCTTGGTGTCACGCTGTGGCGCATTTTTGCAGGCTTCGCAATTGCCTTGGTGAGCGGAACGCTGCTCGGGCTCTGGATAGCAACGTCTTTTCGAGCGCGCGCTGTGGCAGACATGTTCATTGCCGCACTCTATCCGCTTCCGAAAATCACGCTCATTCCACTCCTGATTATCTGGCTCGGAACAGGCGGGCCATTCATGCTCACGATCAGTTTTCTCGGCGCGATCTTCCCCATTGTGATCAATACCGTGCTTGGCGTGAGCCAGTGTGATCCGGGTCTTGTACTCGCAGCGCGCGATCTCGGCGCCAAGCCGCAGCAGATCATGCGGCGCGTGCTGTTGCCGAGCGCGATCCCGTCAATCTTTGCGGGCGTGCGCCTCGGGCTTGGTGTTTCGATCATTCTGGTGGTCGCAGCCGAAATGGTCGTTGGAAAGGCCGGGCTTGGGGCGCGGCTTTATCTCGCCGGGCAAATTCTGGAGACGGAGCAGGTATTTGCCATACTGATTGTGCTGGCGATGTTGGGTATCATCGTGACCAAAGTACAGGATGCGGTCGACGCCGCGCTCGGCAACTGGCGCGTGGATTGAAAAATCGAAGAAATCGGAAGGAGTGTTCAGATGACCGTAATGACAAAGCCAGAAAAGACGTTCCGCCTCGATTCGGTGCATCCAAAGCCTGAAGAGGCGCACACGATGCCGTATGCGCCAGCCATCCACATTGTCGGCGCATGCGACCTGATGTTTGTTTCAGGCGCAACGTCGTCGCCGCTCTATCACAAGCATCCACACGTCGATGAAGAGCATGTGCAGCCACATGCGATCGAGGAGCAGACCGAGCGTGCGATGGCATCGATCAAATCCATCCTGGACCATGTCGGAGCGAGCTGGCGCGATGTGGTGAAAATTACGAAATATCTGACGGACTTTCGTGACGCTGATGCAATGCATCGGACTATGGGCAAGTATTTCGGCGACTGGAGGCCGGCCAGCACGACGGTCTGCATCAACCAGCTGTCGTCCCCGGGCGCGCGTGTTGAGCTTGACATGATCGTCGCGCTGCCCAAAAAGGCGACGTGACGCTTCCTCCGTATCTCGCGCGCATCGTCGAAGCCGAATATCCGCGTTTCTCCGAGCAGGAGATGACGCGGCGCCGTGCCGCCGTCGAGGCGCTGCTGACGCAAGTTGAATGCGACCATCTGGTCTTTTGCGGCGCAAATCGTTTCGGTTCGGCCGTGCAGTGGCTCACCCAATGGCCGGTGACGGCCGAAGCCGTCGGCGTGCTTACGCCGCGCGAGCGGGACGCGTTGTTTGTGCAATATGTCAATCACGCACCCCAGGCCAGCATCCTTGCCGACAAGGCCGATGTGGTTTGGGGCGGCGAGTCGTCAATTGCCGCAGCAATAAAGACGCTCGATCGGCGTGGTGCCCGCGCTGATCGTATCGCGACGCTTGGGCCAATGACGGCGGACCAACACGCCACGCTGTCGGCAAAATTTGGAAAGCTCAAGAGCCTCAATCGGGACTACGTCCGCCTACGGCAAGTGAAATCAGCCGAGGAGCTTGATTGGCTGCGCATCGGCGCACACTTCAGCGATCTCGGCATGACCGCGCTGCGTGACGGGCTAAAGCCAGGTCTGAATGAAAGGGAACTCGGCGACCTCGTGGAGCGCGCGTACATTTCGTACGGCGCGACCAATGTCATTCACTATATCGGTGTCACATCGATGCAAGTGCCCGATCTGGGCGTGCCGCGCCAGTTTGCGCGCATGCGGCGCGTCCAATCCGGTGATGTCGTGGTGGCAGAGATTACCGCGGCGTTCTGGGACCATCCGGGTCAGGTATTGCGCAGTTTCGCGCTCGGCGAGCCGAACAAGCTCTACCGCGAACTGCACGCGGTAGCGGATGCTGCCTTCGATGCGATTGCGTCGGTGCTCAAGGCTGGCGCGACTCCGGCGCAGGTCATCGAAGCATCTGGCGTCATCGAAGATGCCGGCTTCACGATCATCGACGATCTTCTGCACGGCTACGGAGGGGGCTATTTGCCGCCAATTCTCGGCACCAAAAGCCGTCCGGCGGGCCCGGTGCCGGGCGATCCGTTCCGTGCGGGGCAGACGGTCGTGATCCAGCCCAACGTCGTGACGCGCGACGGCAAGGCCGGCGTGCAGACCGGCGAGATGGTTTTGATTACCGACACGGGAACAGAGCGAATGCACGCGCTGCCGCGCGGCTTTCAGGTTATTTGAGCCGTTCCGCCATCCAGTCCGCGCTTTGCGATCGCCAGCGATAGGCCCGGTTGGTTGCAATGTGATTGCCGTCCTCGATCATCATCAGCTCCACCGGCCCCTTCGCTTCGCGTGCAAGACGCTCGGCATCCTTCGCCGGTACGATCCGGTCGAGCCGGCCGTTCACGATAAAAAGCGGGCAGGTAATGTTTTGCGCAACGCCTTCCAGTGAAAGCGTTGCGGCGTTCTTGCGAGCCTCATCTGGCGTCTTGCAATGGCTGCGCACGCGGAACGCTTCGCGCGTAAGCTCCGGCAGGCCATCCCAGGCCGCGCCCCAGTTGAACGGCCCACCGAGCGCGATGCAGGCCTTGATGCGCCTGTCGAAAGCGGCCGCGCGCGGGGCGTAGTAACCGCCGAGGCTGACGCCCCACATGCCGATGTGGTTTGCATCAAGATCGCCGCGCTTCTCGACGAAGTCGAGCACGGCCTTCACCGGCACCTCGTAGTCGCCGCGGATCGCAAAGTCGTATTGGGCTTCGCCCTGTCCGGGGCCTTCAAAGATCAACGTTGCAACCCCGCGGGCAAGAAACGGTGCCTCATAAGCGTCGCCTTCTTCCTTGGTGGAATCGAGACCGACCGCCATCACAAGAACCGGGGGCTTCTCGACGCCCGCCGGCTTGCGCAGGATGCCGGCAAGCGTCTTGCCCTGATACGGAATTTCGACGCGTTCGCCGGGTGGACGTAGATAGGGAAGCGCGGTCTGCCGGCACTCGATCTGCTTCCTGTGCGCGGCCTTCATCTGTGTATGGTCGTGCACGAACAGAAAGGACGCAAAGTGATAGTAGACGCCGGCGCGCTGCAGGCATTCACCGGCGGTCAGCAGGCGTTTCTTCGCAAGCGCTTCGCGGCCGAGCTGCTCGTGGTGCTCGGCGCGCTTCGACCAGGCGCCGCACCATTCGTCATAGGATGCAATTGAATTGGTCACTTCCTCGAAGTCGGTGAGCACGACGCCGTTTGCGACGAAACGTGGGCCCCAATGGGCAACGGCAGCCTTGAGGCGGGGATCGGACGACATGCGCCTTAAAGTCCTTGTTCTTTTTCTTGTTCAGCGTTCGAGTTGGAATTCAGCTTCACGGGCTTCGCGCATCAACGTGTTCCACACCCTTTCGCGCAACTCCGCGAAACGCGGCTCACGCAGCGTTTCGCGCGTGCGCGGGGTAGGGAGGTCGATGGTGATCGTCTCATGGATGCTCGAGGGACGTCCCTTGAGGACGATCACACGATGGCCAAGCAGCACCGCCTCTTCAATCGAGTGCGTAACGAAGATCATCGCGGTCGGGCGCTGATCCCAAATGCGCAACAATTCGAACTGCAGAATTTCGCGAGTCTGAGCGTCTACAGCTGCGAAGGGCTCGTCCATCAGCAGAACGTTTGGCTCGACCGCGAGCGCGCGGGCGAGGCCACAACGTTGCTGCATGCCGCCCGACATCTGATATGGAAACGCATTTTCGAAGCCGCTTAGCCCGACCAGCTTGATGAACTCCGGCACCTTGCGTTCGATTTCCGCCTTCGGTGCGCCCGCCATCCGCAGGCCATATGCGACGTTCTCGAACACCGTCTTCCAGGGGAACAGTCCGAAATGCTGAAAGACCATAGCAACACCGGCGATCGGCTCGGTGACGCGCTCCTGCCCGACCCATATCTCACCAGCATCGTGCGGCAATAAACCGTCGATGCAGCGAAGCAGTGTTGTTTTGCCACAGCCGGACGGGCCAACGATCGCAACGATCTCCCGCTCGCCGACGTCGAAGTCGATATTGCGGAAGACTTCGAGCGCGCCGTAGTGCTTGCCGAGTCCGCGGACACGGATGCGTGGCTCGTCCTTGGTGGCCTGCGAAGCAGGCGCCTTGCGGATAGCGGAAGCCGCTGTTGCCTGACTCGTCACTCTGCTGCCTGTCCTGCGGGTTTTGAGTTGACCCTCGCCCAGTAGTCTTCGGCCTGTTTTGAACGGTTCAGGGCATCGAAAGTCTCAAAGCCGGGAGCCATCGATGCATCGGTTCCTGCCATGATCTGATGATGCTCGATGTTCAGCGTGCGGAGCCAGCGTTGCTGCCCCATCGTGATCGCAACGAAATAGCCTATCTCAACCAGCTCCGGCTCGCTGAAGTGCTTGTGCAGGCGATTCCACAGCTCGTCGTTGGCCGGAAGGTCCCAGGTGATCGCTTCGGCGTAAGCCAACGCGGCCTTCTGGCGCTCGTCATATCGCGTTGAAGATTCAAAGTTGATCAGGTCGGAATAGTCATCTTCCTTGAGGCCCGATTTTGCCGCCTTGATCGAACGCTGATTTCCGCAGAATTCGCACAACACCGAGCGCGAAACGTAGATACGGCACAGCTCCTTTATTCTGTGGTCGGCGACGCCGTTCTTGAACACGTCACGCCAGGTATTGGCGAACGACCAGAATGTCGCCGGTACATGCGCGCGAATGGCCTGGCTTTCCGGACGCGGCGTTCCCTCACGCGCGCAGCGTTCGAATTCGGCAAGCATGGCAGGGTCGTCGATCGTCGAAGGATCGACATAGCTAATGCGAGGTTTCGACATCGTCAGTGAATCTCCCGGAAAAAATCACCACCGCACCGTGACAATGGTCGGTTGCGATCGTCACGCATGTTGCCGCAACGTCGCTGCACGAGCAACGGCGCGCGACAGTATTTCGCTAACCGTGTCTTAGTCTTGATTGTCGTCCGGATGGACGTAGCGGTGTGGGACGCGAAGGGCCGTAGCCCGTAATTGACGGGCACTTCTTGAATGCGGCGCTACGCATCACGCTGAATCGATTCTTACCGGAAGTGACAGGTTACGAACCAGTATTGTTAATGCCGCGCAAGGTTACTCTAAAGTTGATCGAATTTCAGATACCACATTTAAACGCTACGAGTTCATGCACCCTTCAGCATAGGCACAATTGCGACAGCGATATTAGTAATTCAATACTGCCTCGCCCCTAGTGTTCCGTCGAATAGACCGGTGAAGAGTTCGGTCGCGTCAAACGGGGCTTACCGCCGTGCGTGCCAGTACCATCGTAATGATCGGGTTTGCCGTCGTGTTCGGCTTGCTCGCTGTGTTCATCGCTCAGGTCTGGCTGAACAATCAGGCCAGCCTCCGCGCGAAGGTCGAACCGGCGAAGGCGATTGCGTCGCAAACCGTCGTGGTCGCGAAGCAGCCGCTGCGATTCGGCACCGAGCTCACTGCGGCGATGCTTCAGGAAGTGCCGTGGCCGTCTGATGCGCTGCCGAACGGCGCGTTCGCCAAGATCCACGACATCATGGCAGGTGGCCGCCGCGTCGTGCTCGCTGCCATCGAAACGAATGAACCGGTGCTCTCGCTCAAGATTACCGGTCCTGGTCAGCGTGCGACGCTCTCTGCGCTCGTCAAGCCAGGCATGAAGGCGGTGACCATCCGCGTCAACGACGTCGAGGGCGTCGGCGGCTTTGTGCTGCCGGGCGACCACGTCGATGTTGTGCTCACACGCCAGATCGACAAGGGGTCGGCTACGACTCAAGTCGTTCTTCAGAACACACGCGTACTCGCCGTCGATCAAATCGCCGACGAGCGTGCGCAGAAAGCCGCCGTCGCCAAATCGGTGACGCTGGAAGTCGATACGGTCGACGCACAGAAACTGTGGCTCTCATCGTCTGTCGGCAGCCTTTCTCTGTTGCTGCGCAAGGCCGGCGAGACGGCCGAAGTGCGCACACGCAAGGTCACGCTCGAGGATCTGTCGACCCACGAACCGGTCGCTGACAAGGGAACTACGACCACGGTGGTCGTTACGCGCGCTGCTGCGAAGCAGGAATACACCGTCCCGGCCGAAGGACGTGGGGTCTCGGCTGAGACGGGGCGGAGGAGTGTGGCCTGGTAAGTCCGGGCTTCGGATCAATCAAGGGGTGGGGAGTGTGTCGTGAACAAGCACAATGAGACGAATGCCGGCTTCAGCTGGCGTACTGTGGACAGGGCCAAGAAGCATGGCAACTGGCTGCGAGATCTTGTGATCGCTCTGGCCATCGCGCTGGCCGTGTCCATCGTGGGCATGATCGGCGATGCATACGCGCAGAGCAAATCCATCCAGATCAGCGGCAGCGATCGCACGGTCATGCTGACCGTGCCGATCGGTAAGTCGGAAGACGTGCGGACCGACACCAGCTTCGTCGACGTTGTGGTCGGCGATCCGGACGTCGCGGACGTCAATCCGTTGACCGATCGGGCATTGTCGATCCTCGGCAAGAAGATCGGCACCACCCGCGTCTCGGTCTATGCCGAGGGCAAGAAGCTGGTCGGCATTTTCGATGTGGAAGTGTCCTACGACATCACGCGGTTGACCAACGAGCTGCGTCGGCGCTTCCCCGGCTCGCAAATTCAGGCTTCGACGGTCAACGGACGAATCATGCTGTCGGGCGAAGCTCCCGACGCGGCGACGCTCGATAAAGCGGTGACCATCGCCCGTCAGTTCGGGCCGGGCGTCATCAATTCGGTCTCGGTGATGTCGCCGCAGCAGGTGATGCTTGAAGTGCGGTTTATCGAAATTTCCCGCACCGCCAGCAGGGAATTGGGCGTTCAGTGGAATCGCTTTGGCGACAGCACCATTACCAACATCGGCAATCGGGTTTCATCGAACAATCTGCCCCTGACGGCGGCGACAATCGCCGGTGAAACGGCAGCAGGCGTCCTTTCGAACTCGTCGCCATTTGGCTTCCTCGTTGGCCGTATTATGTCGAGCGGCGTCACTACAGACGTGATGATCAACGCGCTCGAGCAGAAAGGCATCGCGCGCAGCCTTGCCGAGCCCAACCTGGTGGCCTTGTCCGGTGACACCGCAAGCTTCCTCGCCGGCGGCGAATACCCGATCCCGGTTTCCGGGTCCTTCGGCAGCGTCACTGTCGACTACAAGAAATACGGTGTCGGACTTGCGTTTACGCCGACCGTGCTTGGTGGGGGCTTGGTCAACATGCGCATCGAGCCGGAAGTCAGCCAGATCGACACAACTCATACAGTGTCGGTCAGTAACGGCATCTCGGTGCCCGCGCTGATCGTGCGCCGCGCATCAACGACAGTGGAGCTGCGCGATGGCCAGAGCTTTGTGATCGGCGGGCTGCTGCAGAGCGACGGCAAAAATGCGATCGAGCAGTTGCCCTGGCTTGGCAGCGTGCCGGTACTCGGCGCCTTGTTCTCCAGCAAGTCGTATCAGAAGAACGAGACAGACCTCGTCATCATTGTCACGCCGCACATTGTGCGACCGGCGCGCCCCGGCGACGAGATCAAGGCGCCGACCGACGACACGTTGCCGCCGAATGACGTCGACTTCTTCCTGCTCGGGAAGACCGAGGTCACGCGCGAACAGGCAAAGGCGCTGACACCTAAGACCGCGCGTATCGCGATCGCCGCAGACCAGCCGTTCACCGGTCACATGCTCGATCTGCCGAAGGGGGAATCCAATGCGGCCGTTCAGTAAAGCAATGCGTACGCTCGCGCTTGCCACCGTGCTCGCCGTTCTTGGCGGCTGCTCGGAATACCTTGATCGTCGGGAGACGATCGCAAAGTCGGGTGGCAATGCCGTCGCGACGAACGTCGTGACGCATATGGTCGATCCATGGCCGCGCGCGAGCGCCAACCGCAACATTGCGTTCAACGGTGCGCGGATCGAAAGCGCGTTCGAACGCTACCGCAACAACAAGGTCATCACGCCACGCGGTATCGGCACCTCCAGCACATATCAGGAGGCGCCACCTGCCGCCGCGGGCCCAGGTCCGGTCGGGCCTGCCACGGCTGCGCCGGCGGCACCTGTGAAGTAGGTCTTTGGTCGCGCTATGCGGATTGGACGCAACTCAAACACGAATCGGACCCGCGTGGTGGTTCTTACCGCCGACGCGGAGTTCGACGGTTCGGTGCGTTCGACGTTTGGCGCGTCGTCGGCAATCGAGCTTTCGGTCGTTTCCGGCCGTCTCGCCGAGCAAGGCGATACCCTCGAGATATCTGATGCGACCGTCGTCGTGCTCGATTTCGATGCCGGCCGCGCCGAAGAAATGGCCGCTCTTGCGCGGCTGATGGCACGGATCGGAAATTGGCCGCCGGTCATCGCGGTAACCCAGACGTTCGACGAAAACGTCGCGCGGATTCTGCTGCAGATGCGCGTTGCGGACTTTCTGGTCAAGCCGGTTGAGCCGATCGATCTGGTCCGCGCCTGCGCACGCGTGTCCAAGGGTGCCGGCGGCGGTGCCGAACCGACTGATGCCAAGATCTACACATTTCTGCCTGCTGTCGGCGGTGCTGGAGTGACGACGCTCGCTGTGCAGACCGCGATGATCCTGCTTAACAGCGGTGGCCCGCGCGCGAAGCCCTCGACCTGCCTCGTCGATCTTGACTTTCAGCATGGCTCGGTCGCCGACTATCTCGATCTGGAGCCGCGTCTCAACCTTGCGGAAATCGAGCCGCGTCCGGATCGCCTCGATCGGCAGTTGCTGGAAGTGATGCTCTCGTATCATGCGTCCGGGCTCGCGGTCATTGCCGCGCCGAACCGGCCTGCCGAGATGCGGTCGTTCGATCCCGACGTCGTAACGCGACTGCTCGACCTCGTATCCACCAATTTCGAATATGTCATTTTTGACATGCCGCGCACATGGTTCTCGTGGACCGACAGCGTTCTGCATGGCTCGAACAAATTGTTCATCGTCAGCGAAACGACCGTTCCGGGTCTGCGTCACGCCAAGCAACTGGTGGCGGCGATCAGAGAGCGGCTGGGCGAGGGACCGAACCCACGGGTGATCGTCAACCGCTTCACCCAGAAAGTGTTCGACTCCGGTCTGCGCCGTGGCGACCTTGCGCAAACGCTCGGCGACGCCTTCCTGAGTGCAATTCCCAACGACTACGCACTTGTCCGGGAAGCGATCGACCGTGGCGTTCCGCTCGACGAGGTCAAGCCCGGCAACAAGATCACCGTTGAGCTCAAGAAACTCGTGCTGGATTCGCCGTCGAAATCGACCGGCGAGAGCTCGCCAGTGCCTTTCCTGAAAAAACTCAAGATCCCGATGGTAGGCTAAGATGGTAGGCCGTTTTACCGCTCGTCGTGCCACAACTTCTGAGCCGCTGCCGACGGAAGAACCGACGGCGCTCGAAGGCGTGTCCTGGACAGTCTTTCCCGAGACAGGTGGCGAACAGGGTGCTGCCGCCCCGCAGACGGAAAGCCCCCTGCTCAGCGATAAGCTGCTCGACGCCAAGGTGCGTCTGCACCGGCGTTTGATCGAGGAGATCAACCTCTCCGCATTGGACAAGGTCCCGGAAGAGGAAATCCGCCGACATGTCCAGCAGCTCGTTTCGCAATATGTGCTGGTCGAGCGCCTTCCGCTCAACACACAGGAATTGAGCGATTTTGTTTCTGAAATTCTTGATGAAATGACCGGCCTTGGTCCGCTTGAGCCACTGCTCAAGGACCCGACCATCAACGATATCCTGATCAACGGCCATGAGTGCGTTTATGTGGAACGGGCCGGCGTGCTTGAGCCGCTGTCGGTGCGGTTCAAGGACGAGCATCACCTGTTGCGCATCGTCAACAAGATCGTGTCCGCGGTCGGACGCCGCGTCGATGAATCGCATCCGCTCTGCGACGCGCGCCTGCAGGATGGCTCGCGCGTCAACGTCGCGGTTCGGCCGATCGGTGTCGACGGTCCGCTGGTCTCAATCCGTAAATTCTCCAAGAAGCCGTTCAACCTCACCAAACTGGTCGATGTCGGCGCTTTGCGCCCCCCGATGGCGGAGCTGCTTGCGGCTGCAGTCAAGTCGCGCATCACCACGATCATCTCCGGCGGCACCGGCTCGGGTAAGACCACGATGCTCAATGCGCTGTCCGCATTCATCTCGGAAAAAGAGCGCCTGCTGACGATCGAAGACGCCGCGGAATTGCAGCTACAGCAACCGCACGTCGGCCGCATGGAAACGCGTCCGCCGAATATCGAAGGCAAAGGCGAAATCCGTCAGCGCGAACTTGTGAAGAACGCGCTACGTATGCGTCCCGATCGCATCATCCTCGGCGAGTGCCGCGGTGAAGAAGCCTTCGACATGCTGCAGGCGATGAACACGGGTCACGAAGGTTCGATGGCTACGATTCACGCCAATACGCCGCGTGACGCAATCTCGCGTCTCGAGCAGATGATCGGTATGGCGGGCCTGCCAATGACCGTTGCCTCGATCCGCAGCCAGATTGCGAACGCCATCCAGCTTATCGTCCAGTTGCAGCGCCAGTCGGATGGCAAGCGCAAGGTGACCTCGATTGCCGAAGTGACCGGGCTCGAGGGCGACATCATCCAGATGCAGGAAATCTTCAAATTTGTGCGCTCCGGCACCGCTCCCGACGGGACCGTGCAGGGGTACTTCCAGGCGACAGGCGTGCGCCCGCGCTTCCTTTCTCATCTCACGAATTTGGGAATTACCATTCCCGGCAGCTATTTCGATCCCTCGAAGCAGCTCTGACCGGTCATGGCCAACTTCAATTCGATCTATCTGTTCTACATTTTTATCGGCCTCTCGGCTGCGATGTTTGCCGAGGGCATATACCTGCTTGTCTACAGCAATGCCTCCTATCGCAAAAATATCAATCGCCGTCTCAAGGTGATGTCGGACAAGACCGATCGTGAAAGTGTGCTCGTGCAATTGCGGCGCGAACGGGGTCTAACCAGCGGCGGCGACTATCGGCTGCCATTGATCAATCTCAATCAATTGCTGCTGCAATCAGGACTCTCCATCGGTCTCGGGCGCCTGGTCCTCTTTGTCCTGCTCGGAATGGTCGCGATGTTTGCGGCCGTTCTCTTCTTTCATGGCACGCTGACACAAGCGATGATCGTCACCCTTGTAGGCGGCGTGGCTCTTCCTCCGCTGGTGCTGAGATTCCTGCGCAACCGTCGCCAGAAAAAGTTTGCCGCGCAGTTTCCGGATGCCATCGACATCATCGTCCGATCATTGCGCGCAGGCCATCCGGTGCCCATCGCGATTACGATGGTCGGAAAAGAAATGGCCGACCCGATCGGTTCGGAGTTCGGCATCGTCTCGGACGAAATGACCTACGGGTCCGATCTCGAAACCGCCATGCGTAATCTGTATTTCCGCGTGGGTACGGATGATTTGCCTTTGTTCGTTACCGCGGTCGCGATTCAGCGATCGACCGGCGGCAACCTGGGCGAAATTCTCGAAAATCTTTCTTCGGTCATCCGTGAACGCTTCAAGATGCGTCGCAAGATTCGTGCGCTCGCTGCCGAAGGCCGCGCTTCCGCACTGATTCTTTCGGCACTGCCGATCGGCATGTTCGCCATCATTCAGTTTCTCGTTCCCAGCTTCTACGCAAGCGTCTGGGATCAGAACCTGACGAGAATCGCTCTCACCCTTGCAGGGTGTTGGATGGGCGTCGGTAATTTCATCATGTACCGCATGGTCAACTTCAGGATCTGACCATGGACACGGTGGTCACCGTATTCGGAAACATGCTGCAGGATAGCAACACCATGGTGATGGGGTTGCTGGTCTTCCTTGCTGCCGGCACCTTGGCCTTCTCGGTGATGGCAGCAGTTCGCGTTCGTGGCTCGGTCAAGCGGCGCACCGAACGCATCCTGACCGACGACGAGCGCAAGGCCAATCATTCACGTTCGCTGCAGCATTCCAGCCAGAAGACAGTCACTAAGCTGATCGAGTCCACGACGAAGCATTACGGGTCGGCAAACGACGAGAACATGAAGGTGCTGCGCCGGCGGCTCGTGCAGGCCGGTATCTACGATCCGCGCGGTGTTGCCTTCTTTTTCATTGCGCGTACGGCGTTGGCAATCGGCCTCGCCTTTGCGGTCTTCCTGCTTTTGCCGCTGGTGAGGCAGACAAGCGGGGCTGTTTTCTGGCTGATGGTTATGGCCGGCGGCGTTGCTGGCTATATCGGCCCGAGCGTCTACATCGACAAGCGCATCTCGAAGCGCAAGCTCGAACATCGTTCGGGCTTTCCGGATTTCATGGACCTGCTCGTTGTATGCGCCGATTCTGGACTTTCGATGGAGGCCTCGCTTGAGCGAGTCTCGCGCGAGCTAGGTCCAAGCTATCCTTCGCTCACCGCCAATATTCATTTGACCAATCTTGAAATTCGTGCGGGCCGGCCGCTCAAGGAAGCGCTCGAGCATTTTGCCGACCGTCTCGCACTCGAGGAGTCGAGGGCTTTCGCCACATTGATCAACCAATCGATTGATCTCGGCTCCAGCATCACCGACGCCATGCGCGTATACAGCGACGACATGCGGCACAAGCGGCTCTCCGCTGCGGAAGAAAAGGCCTATGCGCTGCCGGCGAAGCTCGCAGTGCCAATGATGGTCTGCATTTTCCCGGTGCTGTTCGTAGTCATTCTGCTCCCGGTGATCGTGCGCCTGCATATGGGCGGCTATTTCTAGCGGCCACGGCTCCACGGCTGATGAGGCGGGCATTTTCTGCGAAATGCCGAAGTTCCGATAAAGTGAAGAATTCTTAACCATCCTCACCTAGCCTGACGGCGTCCCGTTACCGGGCGTTTCCGCAAGGCTTTGACATGCTTATTGGAATTGCCCGCCCCCTCATCATCGTTGCTGCCGGCCTGTGGGTGGCGGGGTGCACGACTTCCTCAAGTTTTTCGAACTTATTTGGCCCCAAGACCCCGGGCGCTGAGGCATCTGCGTCTGCTCAGGTTGACGAGACGACCGAGCCACATCTGACGGTGGACGGATCGGCGCCCGTGGAGCCAGTCGACGAATCAACCGGCTCCGTCACGGGTTCTGCGGGCAAGAAGACGGCGCCCGGCCTTCTCGGCAGCGATCCGTACGACGAATTGAGTCTCGGCAAGAAACATTATCGCGCCAATAATTTCGGTCTCGCCGAGAAGCACTTCCGCCTGGCGGTCGAAAAGCATCCGCGCGATGCAGAAGCCTGGCTGGGCCTTGCGGCGTCTTATGATCGTCTGCGCCGCTTCGATCTCGCCGACCGCGCCTACTCCCAGGCCGTCGGCATCCTCGGACCCACGGTCGAAATTCTCAACAACCAAGGCTACTCATACATGCTGCGTGGCGACTACAAGCGCGCGCACGCGACACTTGCCGCCGCCCGGCGCAAGGATCCGAATAATAAATACGTCCAAAACAATCTCCGCCTCCTTGAAGAGAGCTACCGCAAGGGCAAGTCCATCGAGTAGGGCTGCCAGGGGCCCATACCGTTTTTGCTCGACGGGGTGGTGGCGGAAATCGATGGATGTGCGAATATTCTCTGACAATCGGGGTTGACCGAGTGTAGGGCTGTCGGGTTTATCGGCAGGCCTGCTAAGCAACTCGCTATCGTCCATTCGATTTCCCGCCACAAGGGAAACGTCAGACAAACGGGGAGGGACCAGTAATGTCCACGCCAAATCGCAAATCCGGAATGTCACGCCGCACGCTGCTCAAAGCGGGCGCGGCGATCAGCATGCTCCCCGTACCGCAGGTCTTTGCGCAATCCCCGGAGCCGCTCAAGATCGGTTTCCTCACGGTTCTCACCGGGCCGCTCGCCGCTGGCGGCAAGCAGCAGGAAGAGGGCGCCGCGCTGTTCCTCAAGGAGCGCAACGGCATGATCGGCGGCCGCAAGGTCGAACTGATCACGCAGGATACCGGCGGCAACCCGGCCCTTGCCAAGACCAAGCTGCAAGAACTGGTGGAGCGTCACAAGGTAACGGTGTCGATCGGTCCGCTGGCGACAAATGAAGCCATTGCGATGGACAATTATGTTCGCGACACCAAGGTGCCTCTGATCACCACGACGTCGGCTGCCACCGTCGATCTGAAAAGCCACGCGGTGAATCCATGGGTGTTGCACGCTTTTGGCACGGCACCTCAGGTCACGTACCCGCTGGGTGACTACGCCGCCAAGACGCTCGGCTACAAGAAAATTGCGATCGTGGCCGAGGATTTCACATACGGTCATGAAGGCGCCGGCGGCTTTCAACTCGGTTTTGAAGGCGCCGGCGGCAAAATTGTCCAGAAGCTGTGGCCGCCGCTCAACGCGCCGGAATACGCGCCCTATCTGGCCGCGATCAAGAACGACGTTGATGCGATCTACATGGGCTTTGCCGGCAGCAATCCGCTGCGGTTCCTCAAGCAGTACAGCGAATTCGGCTTGAAAGGAAAAGTTGCCGTGCTCGGCAACACCACGAGCACCGACGAAGGAATCCTTCGGGTGATGGGTGAAGAAGGAGTAGGTGTTTTCACCGGCGGCTGGTATGCGGCGGGACTCGAGACGTCGGATAACAAAAAATTCGTCACCGGCATCAGCGATGCGTACAAGCATGATCCGGGCTTCTACACTGCCGGCCCCTATACGGCGCTTCTCATCATCGAGGAGGCGTTGAAGACGACGGGTGGAAAGACCGATGACGCCGCAGCCTTCCTCAAGGCAATGCACGATGTCCGCCTCACGCATGGGCCGATCGGGCCGGTGCGGCTCGACGAATACGGCACGCCTGTGCTCGACATTCACATCCGCAAGGTGGCTCGGGTGAATGGAAAACTGACCAACACCATCATCAAGACCTATCCGCAGGTGAGCCAGTTCTGGACATACGATCCAAAGCAATTCATCCAGCAGCCGGTGTTCTCGCGCGATTTCCCGCCGAGCAAATACCTCGAGTAGCGCGACGGACCGGCGGAGCTTGTCGTGATGCGATAAGCGGACGCGCGGGCATGATGACGCTATGACAAACCCGCGCCCCGTTACCCTGATCACTGGCGCGTCGGCAGGGATCGGCGTGGCGCTCGCTCGCGTGTTTTCGCGGCACGGCCACGAGCTGGCGCTGGTGGCCCGGCGCGAAGACAGGTTGCAGGAGCTTGCCGACGCGATAGCGGCGACGGGCGCACAGCGGCCGATCGTCATTACCTGCGATCTGTCGGAGACTGGCGCTGCGCGGCAGATCGGTGACGCACTGGCGTCACAAGGGGCCGAGCCACAATTCGTTGTCAACAATGCAGGTTTTGGATTGGTCGGCTTGGCGACGGCGCGCGACCGCGGCGAGCAACTACAGATGATCGACCTTAACGTGCGCGCATTGACCGAACTGTCGATTGCCTTTGTCGATAGTCTTGCCCGCCATCGTGGCGGGCTTCTCAATGTCGGTTCGATGGCCGGGTTCCTGCCGGGACCGGGCATGGCCGTGTACTACGCCACCAAAGCTTACGTGCTGTCCTTCACCGAAGCGCTGCACAGCGAGCTTGCGCCGCGCGGGATCAAGGTCGCCGTGTTGTGCCCGGGCCCGGTACCGACCGAGTTTGCCGCGCGTGCCGGCATCAGCGATCGCAGCATGGCGCCAGGCCTGCTGACCAAATCCGCGGACTATGTCGCCGAAGCGGGCTATCGCGGTTTGATGGAAGGGCGCCGGACGATTGTGCCGGGTTTCATTAACAGCCTGGTCACCGTGTTGATCCGCCTTTTCCCGCGCCGGCTTCTGCTCAAGGCCGTCGATTCCCGCCAACGGCGGCGCAGGGACGCGCAGGGCACATAGCCGCCTTTCGCCTGGTGATATTTGCAAATGCTTGGATAGCCGCTAGTAAATGGCCGGCGCTGGAGCCGCGCCGAATCGCCATGTCCAAGCAGCCCGTTCTTCTCATTCTGCATCAGGAACATTCGTCGCCCGGCCGCGTCGGCCAGACCCTGGCGAAGTTAGGCTATCCGCTCGACATCAGGCGCCCTCGCTTTGGCGATCCACTGCCGGAAACGATGGATGACCACGCCGGCGCCGTGATCTTCGGCGGTCCGCAAAGCGCCAACGACAACGAAGAGTTCGTGCAGCGGGAGATCGACTGGATCGGTGTGCCGTTGCGCGACAAGAAGCCTTATCTCGGCATCTGCCTCGGTGCGCAGATGATGGCCCGTCACCTTGGTGCGCGTGTCTATCCGCATCCGCAGGGTCATGCCGAAGTCGGCTACTATCCGATTCGCCCGACCGACGCCGGACGCACGATTTGTGACGAATGGCCGGACCACGTCTACCAATGGCACCGTGAAGGTTTCGATTTACCGTCCGGGAGCGATCTCTTGGCGGAAGGCGACGCGTTTTCAGTCCAAGCCTTCCGCCTAGGCACTGGCTATGCGCTGCAATTCCATCCTGAAGTGACACACGCCATGATGTATCGTTGGCTCGTTCGTGGTGCCCATCGCATGGAATTGCCGGGCGCCAAGCAGCGTCACGAACACATCGCCGATCGTGCGGTCCACGATCATGCTTCTCGCAATTGGCTTGCCGCCTTTATTGATCACTGGATCGGGCTCGCGCCGGCCAATCGGGCCAACAAGAAAATCACGCTCTGACCGGGTTTTCTGGAACGTCCCTAATCCGGCCATTGACAATTCAATATTCGCGCTGATCGTTGCGATGGGGCGAGGGCAAAACGTCCACGCGGAGGCGTGCGGATGGTGGATTCGGGAAACTCCGCCCCGGTCACCGAGCGGCCGATCCAGTCGGCGCTGAGCGTTATGTTGCGCGTGTCCGACGGTCTTCTCGATCTCCTGCCAATCGCAACGTTTATCTGTGACGCGCGGGGCACCATCCTTCAATACAATCGTCATGCGGTGGCCGTTTGGGGCCGCGCACCACAGCCCGGCCAGACGCACGAAGAATTCAGCCAAGGCTCTCTTTTTTCCGAGCTTGATGGATCCATCCGGCGCTCTATGGTCTCCGAGGTGCTGGCAACCGGCCAGTCGGTTCGTGACGTGGAGCGGATCGTCGAGCGCCCCGATGGCTCTAGTCTCATCGTGTCCGTAAACATTGACCCGCTGCGTGATGCAAAAGGCAATGTTGTCGGCGTGGTGAACTGTTTTCTCGATATCACTGAACGCAAGCGAATGGATAACGCCCTTGAGCGGTCGCGATTGCAAGCGCTTGAGCAGGAGCAACGATTTGCCGCGACTTACGAGCATGCCGCAATCGGAATATCTGAAATCGCTCCCGATGGCCGTTTTCTTCGCGTCAATGAGGCAATCTGTGCGATCAGCGGGTTCAGCCGCGAGCACCTTCTTGCAAATATGCTGTTCACTCATACGCATCCTGACGATGCCGACCCCGACCGCCAGGCATTCCGCAAACAGGTTGCGGGCGAACTTGATTTTTATTCGATCGAAAAGAGATTCATTCGGCGTGATGGGCGGGTGATCTGGATTTCGGTGCGTTCATCTCCGGTCCGCGATGCAAATGAAAGGCTGCTCTATGTTGTCCGCGTCGTTCAGGAGATCACCGAGCGCAAGGCGGCGGAGCAGCGGCAGCGACTACTGGTGGATGAGCTGAACCATCGCGTGAAGAATACCCTCGCGACGGTGCAATCGCTGGCGACCCAGACCGCCCGCGGCGCGACGACGCCGGCTACGTTTCGTGAGCGCTTTGAAGGCAGGTTGATCGCACTGTCGAAAGCTCACGACCAGCTCACCATTCACCATTGGGAAAGCGTGGATCTGCGTGATCTTTTGTCCGGTAGCCTTGCACCTTATGCTGGCACCACTCCCGATCGTGTCGTTCTTCGTGGCGAGGATGTTGTTTTGCGCCCCCGCGCCGTGCTGACGTTGGCGATGGCGGTGCATGAATTGACAACAAATGCCGCGAAATATGGCGCGTTGTCTGTGCCCAGCGGGAGCGTCGAAGTGCAATGGCGCCCGGTCCGCGCAGAAAATGGCGGACCATGCCTGCAGATTGAGTGGATCGAGCAAGGCGGACCAAATGTCGTCGAGCCCGAGCAACACGGCTTTGGAACCAAGCTGATTGAAGGAAGCATTGCATCCGACCTTGCCGGCAAGACGCAGCTCGTCTTCCAACCGCAAGGCCTACGCTGCGAAATCACGATCCCTATGAAGGCGGCAACGGTCCACTTTCGGGTGGATACGGGAAAAGGTCTGCCAGCTTAGGCCCGCCTTCACGGCAGCTTCGTTTTTCCTTGAATTTGCTCGCCTTAGCAGTGCTTCGAGTTGCTGCTGGCTGAACTGTAAAAAAGCACGATTGGACGCCGCCCTTGTGGTACGTTGCGGCAGCAGCGTGGGTGGTAGCGAGATGTGGGCTTCCCGGGGCGACGCGCAGGCGAACGTGTTGCATTTTGTGATGATCAAGCCGTCGCACTACGACGAGGACGGCTACCCGATCCAATGGGTCCGCTCTGCGATCCCCTCCAATACATTGGCCTGCCTGAACGCGCTTGCTGAAGACGCGCGCCGGCGCGAGGTGTTGGGGCCGAACGTCGAAATCCGGCTGCACACTTACGATGAAACGAACCGGCGGGTGCGGCCCGACCGCATCATCCGCATGATCCGCAAACTAGGCGGCAGTGCATTGATCGGCCTGGTTGGTGTGCAATCGAACCAATTCCCACGGTCGGTCGACCTCGCCCGACCGTTCCTCGCAGCAGGCCTGCCGGTTTGTATCGGTGGCTTTCACGTGTCGGGCTGCATCGCAATGCTGCCCGAGCTGCCCGCTGACATTGCCGTTGCCCAAACGATGGGAATTTCATTCTTCGCTGGCGAATGCGAGGAGGGACGGCTTGATGAGGTTCTGCAGGATGCGTGGAACGGAAAGCTCAAGCCTCTTTACAATTACATGGACAAGTTACCGACGCTTACCGGCGAGCCGCCGCCATTCCTGCCGCGGAAGCATGTGCGGAGGACCTCGGGATCTCTTTCCAGTATCGACCTCGGGCGAGGTTGCCCGTATCAGTGCTCGTTCTGCACCATTATCAACGTGCAAGGCCGCAAAAGCCGGTTTCGCACGCCCGACGATCTCGAAAAGATCGTCCGCGAGAATCACGCGCAAGGCATTAGGCGCTTCTTCATAACGGACGATAATTTCGCGCGTAATCGCGATTGGGAACTACTGTTCGACCGTCTTATTCATTTGCGCAAGACCGAGTTTCCCGGCCTTGGCTTCACAATCCAGGTCGACACGCTCTGCCACAAAATTCCGAATTTCATCGAAAAAGCGTCGCAGGCTGGCGTGCGCCGCGTTTTCATCGGACTTGAGAACATCAACCCCGACAATCTCATTGCAGCCAAGAAGCGGCAAAACAAGATCACCGAGTACCGCGAGATGCTGCAGAAGTGGCGCGATCACGGCGCAATTACCTATGCCGGCTATATTCTCGGTTTCCCTGCCGATACGAAGGAATCGATCGCCCGCGACATCGAAATCATCAAGCGCGAACTGCCGCTCGATATCCTGGAATTTTTCTTTCTAACTCCGTTACCCGGGTCCGAGGACCACAAGGTGCTTTTGCAGAAAGGCATCTGGATGGATCCAGACATGAACAAGTACGATCTTAACCACCGCGTTTCGCATCATTCCACCATGAGCGATGCGGATTGGGAGGATGCCTATCGTGCCGCCTGGTCCGCGTTCTATACACCCGAGCACGTGCGCACGATCTTACGCCGCTCCGCGGCCTGCAAGCTCGGGCGGCCCGGCACGACCCTTTCGACCATACTGTGGTTCTACCTGATGATCCTGTTCGAGGGTGTGCACCCGCTCGAGGGCGGAGCTTTTCGTCTCAAATTCCGCCGCGATCGCCGTTTCGGAGCGAAGATCGAAAGCCCACTGATATTTTATCCTCGCTACGGCTGGGAGACGCTGAAGAAGGTCTGGGGTTATCTGCGGGTCTATCGTGAGCTCAGGGCCGTGCTGAATGAAACGCTGGCCGCGCCCGACCGCTGGGCCTATACCGACATCGCGATTGCGCCGCCACAGCAGGACGAGTTCGAGCGCCTTTCGCTTTATCACGAAACCACTGGTGGAGAAGCCGCGCTTGCCCGCAAGCGGCGTGATGATGCTATTCGCAGCAGCGGCCACGCTGACCAACCGGCGATAGTTGCGGCGGAGTAGCGAAGAATTGCGCCAATTGGCCCTTGGCTGATACTGCCTGGGATGGTGGAGCCGAGGGGATTTGAACCCCTGACCTCCTCATTGCGAACGAGGCGCTCTCCCAACTGAGCTACGGCCCCGCCAATCAGCAACGATGCGCGGCGAGTGGGCGCCATTTAGGGCCAGGGGTATAGCCTGTCAAGGACGCGCGGTTTCCTGCAACGGTAATGGACTTCGGCTTGTTCGGCTGCAATGCAGCCGCTACTTTGCGCCGGGCTTGCGAATAGGCGGACGGTCATGCGCTCGGTTCTCGACATCATTCTACTGGTTCTGCAAATCTACATCTGGCTCCTGATCGCGGCGGCCGTGCTGTCCTGGCTGATTGCCTTCAATGTGGTGAATGCCCGCAACCAGGTCGTTGCGACCATCGCCGAATTTCTTTATCGCATTACCGAACCGTTCTTGCGCCCGATACGCGCACTGCTGCCCAACCTTGGCGGCATCGACATATCGCCGGTGATCCTGATCCTGATTATCCTGCTCCTCGAGAACGTCATCATCCGGTACATCTATCCGAATGTCTTCTGACCGATGGCGGGCCCGCCTTGGTCGGCGAGTCCCGGAGGCGTGAGCCTTACCGTCCGCCTGACGCCCAAGGGCGGCCGGGATGTAATCGACGGCATCGAGACCATGTCGGATGGCCGCGCCGTGCTCAAAATCAGGGTGCGGGCGACGCCGAGCGAAGGCGAGGCCAACGCGGCGCTGATAAAACTGATTGCAACGGCCGTCGGCGTCCCATCGCGCGATGTGAGCCTGGTGGCGGGCGCCACCGCCCGCATTAAGCGGCTGGTCGTTTCGGGCAATGGCCCAACGCTTGTCGCAGCGCTGGAGAAAATCGCCGCACCGCGCTAAGGCTTGTCCGCAGGGCAAACGGATCATGAGCGCGCGTATAATTGACGGAAAGACGATCGCCGCGGATTTACGCGGCAGGATTACGGATGCCGTGCATCGGCTGCGGCGCGATCGCGGCATCGTGCCGGGGATTGCAGTCGTCCTCGTTGGCGATAATCCGGCGAGCGAGGTCTATGTCCGCACCAAGTCCAAGGCGGTAGCCGATGCCGGTATGAAGGCCTTTGATCACAAATTACCGGCGAGCGCGAGCGAACCGGAGCTGATCGCACTCATCTCGGAACTCAACGCGAACGAGGAGGTAAGCGGCATTCTCGTTCAACTGCCGCTGCCGAAGCAGATAGACGCGCAGAAGGTCATCGCGGCTATCGACCCCTCCAAAGACGTCGATGGCTTTCACCCGCTCAACGCCGGCCGGCTCGCCAGTGGCCTGCCGGCATTGGTTCCCTGCACGCCGATGGGTTGCGTGCTGCTGGCGAAGTCCGTGCATGAATCGCTCGCCGGCCTTGCAGCCGTGGTGATCGGGCGATCCAACATTGTCGGCAAACCGGTCGCACAGTTGCTGCTCGCCGAGAACGCAACGGTGACGGTCGCGCATTCGAAGACCAATGATTTGCCGGCCGTGTGCCGCGGCGCCGATCTGCTCGTTGCTGCGATTGGCCGTGCTGAAATGGTCCGTGGCGACTGGATCAAGCCCGGGGCCACGGTCATCGATGTAGGCATCAATCGGGTGCCCGGTGACGGGGGCAAACCACGGATCGTAGGCGATGTAGCCTATGCAGAAGCGATGCAAGTCGCCGGTGCGGTCACGCCGGTTCCCGGTGGTGTGGGGCCGATGACGATCGCGTGTCTGCTGCTGAACACCTTGCGCGCTGCCTGCGCGCAGAAGGGTCTGCCGGCTCCGAAGGTGTGATTACGCCTGCCAGGCGTAGGCGACTTTATCGAGTGTCTTTGCGCCGAAGCGCTCCGAGGAACGCGCGACCGCGCGGCCGCCCAGGGCACGGTAGAATTCCATCGCCGGCTCGTTATCGGACAGCGCCCACACCACCAGGCTTTTCAATCCGCTCTGATTGAGATCTCTGCGAGCCGCGGTGAACAGGCGGCGGCCGAACCCGAGCCCCTGGAACTCCGGGCGCAGATAAAGTTCGTAAATCTCGCCGTCATAGAAGAGGCTGCGGGCGCGATTGCGTCCGTAGTTGGCGTAGCCCGCCACGCGCTCGCCAAACTGCAGGATGGTGATACGGCTGCCCTTGCGGATTGCGGAGTCCCACCAGTCCGGTCCACGACGGTTGATCAGCTTGTCGAGCTCGTTGCCCGGAATGATTCCCTGATAGGCCGTCCGCCACGCCTCGTCGTGCGTCTCGGCGACGTCGACCGCATCCCCAGACTTCGCGCGGCGAATCTCTATGAGGGTCGTACTCATTCCGCGATAGAAGCAACGAAATTTCCGGCCTTCAAGCCCTATCGTTAATGATGGGTTAACGGTGTGGATTACTGGTCACAGCTGCCAAAATGCCGGAAGGGCGCGCAAAAATGATTGTCCCAGGCATCAAACCGGTGGCGCCAATCGTCCGGTTCCGTTTCTGCCGCGCCGCTTTGCCATTCAGGGAGGGCCCACTGATTCGATTCGCCCTCCAACATGCGCCGCGCGTCAGACCGTCTCGGCTTCCTTCTTCCGCTCTTCCTTCTTGCGGTCGTTCTCGTCGAGCAGCCTCTTGCGCAACCGGATCGATTTCGGCGTGACTTCGACCAACTCATTGTCCTCGATATAGGCGAGCGCCTTCTCGAGCGTCATACGGATCGGCGGCGTCAGCCGCACGGCTTCGTCCTTGGACGTGGTGCGGATGTTGGTGAGTTTCTTGCCCTTGAGGACATTGACGATGAGATCGTTGCCGCGCGTGTGCTCGCCCACGATCATGCCGTTATAAACCTTCCAGCCTGGCTCGATCATCATCGGCCCGCGGTCCTCGAGATTCCACAGCGCGTAGGCAACTGCCTCGCCCCTATCGTTTGAAATCAGGACGCCGTTGCGTCGACCCTGGATGGGCCCCTTGTGCGGCGCGTAGGCGTGGAACAGCCGGTTCATGATCGCGGTGCCACGTGTGTCGGTGAGCAATTCGCCCTGGTAGCCGATGAGACCGCGCGTCGGAGCATGAAACACCAGCCGGAGACGCCCGGCGCCGGACGGCTTCATTTCCATCATGTCAGCTTTGCGTTCCGCCATCTTCTGCACGACGATTCCGGAGTGCTCTTCGTCGAGATCGATGACAACTTCCTCGATCGGCTCGAGCATTTCTCCGGTAGCAGGGTCTTCGTTCAGCAGGACTTTCGGTCGTGATACCGAGAGCTCGAAACCTTCGCGCCGCATCGTTTCAATAAGGATACCGAGCTGCAATTCGCCGCGGCCCGCGACTTCCATGGAATCCTTTTCATCGGATTCGCGCACGCGCAAAGCCACATTGCCCTCAGCCTCGCGTAGCAGGCGGTCGCGGATCATACGGCCGGTGACCTTGTCGCCTTCGGTGCCCGCGAGCGGAGAATCGTTGACGCGGAAGATCATCGACAGCGTCGGCGGATCGATCGGCTGTGCGGGAAGGGGCGTTTCAACCAAGGGGTCGCAGATCGTCATCGCGACGGTCGCATTCGGCAGGCCGGCGATTGCGACGATGTCTCCCGCTGACGCCTCTTCCACCGCGGTGCGCTCGAGTCCGCGGAACGCGAGCACCTTGGTGATGCGGCCGCTCTCGATCAGCTTTCCGTCGTGATCGAGCACTTTTACCTGCTGATTGGGTTTGACCGAGCCCGACGTGATACGGCCAGTGACAATACGCCCGAGGTAAGGGTTCGCTTCGAGGATGGTGCCAAGCAGACGGAACGGGCCACTTTCCACGACCGGCGGCCTGACGTGACGCAGCACCAGGTTGAACAGCGGCTTCATGCCGTCATCGTGTGATCCGTCCAGGCTCGTCGCCATCCAACCCTGCTTGGCCGAACCGTAGAGGATCGGGAAATCCAGTTGTTCGTCGGTGGCGTCGAGCGCGGCGAACAGGTCAAAGACTTCGTTGAGGACCTGTGTGGGCCGGGCATCCGCGCGATCGACCTTGTTGATGACGACGATCGGTTTGAGGCCCATCTTCAGCGCTTTAGAGACAACGAACTTGGTCTGCGGCAGCGGGCCCTCGGCCGCGTCGACCAGCACCAGCGCGCCGTCGACCATGTTCAAAATCCGTTCGACCTCGCCGCCGAAGTCGGCATGGCCGGGGGTGTCCACGATGTTGATGCGCGTGTCCTTCCACACCACCGAGGCCGCCTTGGCCAAGATCGTGATACCGCGTTCGCGCTCGAGATCGTTGGAATCCATCGCGCGCTCGACCACGCGCTGGTTTTCGCGGAACGCGCCCGATTGCTGCAACAGCCGGTCGACCAGCGTCGTCTTGCCGTGGTCGACGTGCGCGATGATGGCGACGTTTCGAAGATCCATTTCAAGTTCCACAAATCAAAGCGCGGGCCCCGTAGGGACCCGCGACGCGACGCGTTTGCAGCGCAATATAGTCACGGGCGGCGCGGATGCAACCGCTTCCCGACGCCCGCCCTAAACGCGGTTAAGCGCCAGCGGGCGGCGATGGTCTCGCCGGTAACGAGTCCCGCCAGCTTGCCGGAGGCCTCGTATGGTCGGTCTCTACGCCCATGAGGTAGTATCGATAGCAAGGCATTGCGAGGCTGGCGTGGTCGGTAAGGAGTTGTTTCGAAAATGGGTGACAGCTACGCGAGGGTGAAAGTAGCCGCTGTGCAGGCTGCTTCGGTCTTTCTCGACCGTGAAGGTTCGACCGAAAAAGCGTGCCGCTTGATCCGTGAGGCGGGAAGTAACGGCGCACGCGTGATTGGATTCCCGGAAGGATTCATCCCGGCGCATCCGATCTGGTACCACCATCATGCGGCAACCGGTGCCACCGCAAACCGTCTTGCGGTGGAGCTATTCAAGAACGCCGTTGAAATTCCCGGTCCAGAAACCGACGCGCTGTGCGCCGCCGCGCACGCAGCCAATGCCTATGTCGTCGTCGGAGTTTGCGAAAAACTGCCGCAGACCACTGGCACTATGTTCAACACCCAAGTCTACATCGGTCCGGACGGCACGCTGATCCGTAAGCATCAGAAGATCATGCCGACGGTCGGCGAACGCCTCGTGCACACAGGAGGCTATGGCGATACATTCGGTGCCTTTGCCAGTGAATTCGGTCCCATGAGTGCTTTGATATGCGGCGAAAATTCAAATCCGCTCGCCATTTTTGCACTGATCGCCGAAGGCACGCGCATTCATGTCATGAGCTGGCCGAACCACTTTCCGACCAGCGGCGATCCGCTGCGGAATCGTGTTGCTATCGACTCCCAGGCTTTCGCGCAAATGAGCAAGGCGTTCGTGATTTCGGCCTGCGGCACGGTGGATGAACGCATGATCGAAATGCTGGAGGCTGATCCGGCCGGAAAGAAATTCCTTCGCGATCCGAATTATTGCGGCGGCTCGCTGATTGTCGATCCGTTGAGCCGTATAATTGCCGGACCGATGGGAGCGGAAGAAGGGATTCTCTACGCGGAATGCAACCTCGATCTTGGCATTCAAATGAAGCTTCGCCACGATTTTGCAGGTCACTACAATCGGCCGGACATTTTCCACCTCCACATCAACCGCGCAGCGCCGCAACTTTATTCTGTGCACGGCGCAGGTTCCGCCTTGCCGAATATCGATACAATGCAGGCACTTCCCGAACAGCCGCCGAGGCTGGAGCCGCCAGAGAGCCATGGTCCGTCCGTCGGGCCTCGGGTGGCACCCGGCAAGTAAACGCGACGGAGACAGGTAGAGCGAGGCTCAATCATGAGCGGCAAACTTACCGGAGATGCCCGTAAGACAGCGCTGGCCGGACTCAAGGGCTGGCTGGAGGTGACCGGCCGCGATGCGATCACGAAAAAATTCGTGTTCAAGGACTTCAACCAGGCCTTCGGTTTTATGTCCCGTGCAGCGCTGGTCGCGGAAAAAATGGACCACCATCCGGAGTGGTTCAATGTCTATAAAACCGTGGAAGTGACGCTTTCCACGCACGACGCCGGCGGTCTGACCGACCGCGATGTGAAGCTTGCCGAGGCCATGGATAAGATTGCCGGATAACCGTGGCCTTGCAGACGCCTGAACGGCCAACCACATAATTCAAATATGGCATACTCATCGGCAGAGGCGGCATTTGAGGGGCGCAAGGATGACGCGTTGAGGCGTCAGTTCTGGCGCAAGCTACAAGGCGTTGCTGCGTCTATTCCCTTCGCCGAGGAGTTGCTGACCGCCTACTATTGCGCCTTCGACCGCAAGACACCCACGTCGGTGAAAGCGACGCTGGTCGGCGCCCTTGCCTATTTCGTTTTGCCCATCGATGCCATTCCGGACTTTCTGCCAGTGCTGGGCTTCACGGATGATGCGGCCTTTCTCGCCGCAGCCATCAAGCTGGTGACCGATCACATTCGTCCCGAGCATCGCGACGCGGCGCAACGCGTTCTGGCGGATCTCAAGTAGGGCAGGCCGCACAAATCACGGTCGCAAGATCACTTTTCCCATCACTTGCCTCGCCGCGAGGGCCTTGAGCGCTGCCGGCCCATCCGCCAGCGGATAGATGGCGTGAATGTGCGATGACAATTTTCCGTCCACGCACCAGGCCAGCAACTGTTCGGTGTTCGCGCGATGGCCTTGCGGATCGCGGTCCATCCACGAGCCCCAGAATACGCCGACCACGTCGCAGCCCTTGAGCAGCACGAGATTGAGCGGCAGTTTCGGAATGTCGCCGGCGGCGAAGCCGACCACGAGAAACCGGCCCTGCCACGCGATCGAACGCAGCGCGGGCTCGGTGTAGGGCCCGCCAACCGGATCGTAGATGACATCGACGCCCCGGCTACCGGTAACGCGGCGGAGCGCGTCCTTCAGATCATCTTTCCCATAGTTGATCGCGTCATCGGCGCCGTGTTTTTTGGCGAACGCAAGTTTTTCGTCCGAGGATGCGCAGGCGATGACGCGAGCATTCATCAGCTTGCCAAGCTCGACTGCCGCGAGACCCGCACCGCCGGAAGCACCAAGGACGGCCAGGGTTTCGCCGGCACGCAATTTCGCGCGGTCCTTCAACGCGTGAAGCGTTGTGCCATAGGTGATGCAAAGGCCGGCTGCCCGGTCAAAATCAAGTGCATCCGGTATCTTGATGAGCTTGCCGGCGGGCGCTGCAATTTTTTCACGCGCTGCCCCGTGGGTGAGGCAGCCGATGACGCGATCGCCGACCTTCACCGTACTCACGTCAGAGCCGACGCTTTCAACCGTGCCGGCAAATTCCGCGGCCGGTGAAAACGGCAGCGGCGGCTTGGTCTGGTACTTGTTGGCGATGATCAGCGTGTCGAAGAAATTCAGTGCCGCGGCCTTGATGTGCACGACAGCTTCGCCGGGCGTGGCGACAGGGTCGGGAACGTCGGCAAGCTCGAGATCATCGGGTGTTCCGTGGCGCGTGCAGAGCAGTGCTTTCATGGCCTTCCGGTCGCTGGAGTGCGGATAAGTGCCGCGGTTCTACCATGGTCTGCAGACGGCAGATTGCCGCCTTCACATTGCCGACTTTCGCCAGTAATGGGCTAATATCCAGCGATTCTTTATGGGGGCGGCTCAACGACCGTCAATACGTCGCCGGTAGGACCCGATGAACACGACCGCATTGCTTCGCACGCTTATTGTCCTGATGTCGGCTTGCTTATGCGCCGCATCAGCCTCCGCCCAGCAGAAGAAGGCCGCTGCAAGTCCAACCGATCAGGCCGTTTTACTCGGTCAGTTCGGAGACTGGGGCGCGTACAGAGCATCGCCCGGCGGCAAGAAGGTCTGCTTCGCGCTCTCAAAGCCAACATCGGCCGCGACGGAACCGGCCGGTCGGAACCGCGACGCGTCATACGCTTTCGTATCGACGCGACCGTCGGAAAAGGTGAAAAACGAAGTCTCAGTGATCGTTGGCTATCCGCAAAAACCGGGCCACGACGCCACGGCAGCGATCGGCTCGGCGACCTACGCCATGTATACGCAGAACGACGGCGCCTGGGTGAAGAATGCGGCGGAAGAGGCCCAATTGGTGGATGCCATGCGCAAAGGAGCCGACTTGGTGGTCAAGAGCGAATCGGGCCGCGGCACCAAGACCACGGATACTTACTCGCTTAAGGGTATCGCGCAGGCCCTCGACAGGGTGGCGGAAGAGTGCAAGTGACCCGCTGTTAGGGTCTTTGCCAGGCCGCACCGGAGTGGCAAGACCGGTCGATCCAGCTTAGATAGACTGCGATTTGCCATTGTGATTGCCGGAAAGCCGGCAGTGAACTCAGCTCCCATGACGCTGACCTTACAAAGCGAGGCTATCGAGAAGACGCCGCTCGAGCGCTATGTGGCGCCCGAGAAGCCGTCACTCGTCGGCATGACGCGCATGGAGCTCGCCGCTGCGCTCGGCAGCCGGGGGGTGCCAGATGCGCAGCGCAAGATGCGCGTGCAACAGCTCTGGCACTGGATCTACTTCCGCGGCTTCACCTCATTCGAAGACATGACGAGCGTATCGAAGGAGCTACGTGCGGCCTTGTCCGAGCATTTTACACTTGCGCGGCCGGAAATCGTCGCCGAGCAGGTTTCGGTGGACGGTACGCGCAAGTGGTTGCTTCGTTTGCCGGGCGAAGTCCAGGGTGAACGTCCGCACGAAGTCGAGTGCGTTTACATTCCAGACACCGAGCGAGGCACGCTGTGCGTGTCGAGCCAGGTCGGCTGCACGCTTAATTGCACGTTCTGCCACACGGGGACGCAGCGGCTTGTGCGCAATCTTACGGCGGGCGAGATCGTCGGCCAGGTATTGGCCGCGCGGGACAGTCTAGGAGACTGGCCGGGCGGCACGCGGCCAACCGACGGCGTCGTGCCGAGTGGCGATCGATGCATCACGAACATCGTGATGATGGGGATGGGTGAGCCGCTCTATAATTTCGACGCAGTCCGCGATGCGTTGCTCATTGTTGCCGATGGCGAGGGCATCGGCATTTCGAAGCGCCGCATCACGCTGTCCACGTCCGGCGTCATCCCCAACATCGAGCGCACCGGCGCCGAGATCGGGTGCATGCTGGCGGTGTCGCTGCATGCGGTGCGTGACGACCTGCGCAATGAGCTGGTACCGCTCAACCGGAAATATCCGATCTCGGAGCTCCTGGATGCGTGCCGTAATTACCCCGGCGTTTCTAATGCCAAGCGCATCACGTTCGAATACGTGATGCTCAAAGGGGTGAACGATTCCACCGACGACGCGAAAGCGCTGATACGGCTGCTCAAGGGCATCCCCGCCAAGATCAATCTCATTCCATTCAATCCGTGGCCCGGCAGCAAATACGAGTGTTCCGACTGGGAGCAGATCGAAAGATTTTCACAGATTGTGTTCGATGCGGGATATGCTTCGCCGGTGCGAACGCCGCGCGGGCGCGACATCCTGGCAGCCTGCGGTCAGCTCAAGAGCGCGACAGAAAAACTTTCGGCGCGCGAGCGTATGGCCCTGCGCGCGATGGCAATGGTGGAGTGACAACGGGGTTTTTGGGGGCAATACAGCAAGATGTCACTCGTCGGCCGGATCATTGTCATTATTTTTGGACTTCTCGTTGCTATCCTTGTTGCCGGTATCACGCTTGCCGTCGGCATCGTTGCGCCGGACTGGGCAGGAGCCGATTCCGACCCATTTGAGCGCGTGACGTTCTTTGTTGTCTCGTTCTTTGCCACGAGTTACGTCGGCGCGGTCGCGATACTGCCGGCCGCGGTTGTGATCGCGATCTCGGAGGCAGCGCGCATGCGCAGCTTCATCTACTACGGCGTCGGCGGTGCGCTGGTTGCACTTGCTTCCTATTATGGGTCCGACATTTCGGTCCAGCTTGAAAACACCACCGATGTGACGCCGGTGGGGAATGCCCTGCAATTGGCCGCCGCCGCTGGAATCCTAGGCGGCCTGACATATTGGCTGATCGCCGGCCGCAATGCAGGCCGCCGGCGTGAGCGGCGCGTGCCGTCAGCTTGATCCGGCTTTGCACGCGCAGTGCTGACGTCACCCAATCGGCTTTCTATTTTCAGGCGTGTCGGCTAGACGAGCCCGCATGAATCGCACCGGATTGCTGATCGCGCTCGCCATTGCCGCTGTCGCCGGCTTGGTGTTCGGGCTTTATCCGGGCCTCGATTTGGAAGTCGCGCGATATTTCCACGGGTTCGCGGACCGCAGTCACAACATGTTTGCGCTGCGTCTCTACCCGCCGCTGATGAAGGCGCGCGACATTGGGCTCTGGATTGGCACCATCCTGGTGGCGCCCGCCGTATGTGCGCTCATTGTCAAACTGCTGCTGCCGCGCAGAAAAATGCTGATATCAGGTCGTGCAACAGTATTTCTGATCGCGACGATGGCGCTCGCGCCAGGCTTGCTGGTGAATGTCCTTCTCAAGGATTATTGGGACCGGCCGCGGCCCATCGACGTGGCACAGTTCGGCGGCAACCAGAACTTCGTCGCCTGGTGGGACCCGCGAGGTGAATGTCCGTCCAATTGCTCGTTCGTCTCCGGCGACGTGGCGGGCGCGGTGTGGACGATTGCGCCTGCCGCCCTGGCACCGCCGCATTGGCGCGCGCTTGCCTATGCAGCGGCGCTCGCACTCGGGGCCGGGATGGGGACTATCCGCGTGATGGCCGGCGCACACTTTCCGTCGGATGTCATCTTCGCCGGCATATTCACTTTTTTGATCGTTTGGATCACTTACGCAGTCATCTATCGCTGGCGCCGGACCCGGTTCTCGGACGCGGACGTCGAACGGGCGCTCGAGCGCGTGGCCATGCCGGGCTACGATTTGATTGCGGGGCTGTTCGGTGGAAGTCGAAAGACAAAATAGAAGTCGTTAACGAGGACGCGCTTTGCGAGGCTGGTCTTTGGCCCTATAGTCCGCCGCAATTTTCCGCTGCAGCAGTTTTTCCAATGTCCGACGGCAAGACCAAGAAGACCGTTAAGAAAGTCGTGCTCGCTTATTCCGGCGGGCTCGATACTTCGATTATTTTGAAGTGGTTGCAGACCACCTACGGCTGCGAGGTCGTGACCTTCACTGCCGACCTGGGCCAGGGCGAGGAACTCGCGCCCGCGCGCGAGAAGGCGTTGCTGCTCGGCATCAAGAAGGAAAACATCTTCGTCGAAGACCTGCGCGAAGAGTTTGTGCGCGACTACGTCTTCCCGATGTTTCGGGCAAATGCGTTGTATGAGGGGCAATATTTGCTTGGCACGTCCATCGCGCGGCCGTTAATCGCGAAAAAGCAGATCGAGATCGCCGAAAGAGTAGGAGCCGATGCGGTCGCACACGGGGCCACCGGTAAGGGCAACGATCAGGTTCGTTTCGAACTGGCCTACTATGCGCTCAAGCCTGACGTGACGGTGATTGCGCCGTGGCGCGAGTGGGATCTCACCTCGCGCACCAAGCTGATCGAGTTTGCGGAAAAGCACCAGATTCCGATCGCCAAGGACAAGCGTGGCGAGGCGCCGTTCTCGGTCGACGCCAACCTGCTGCACACTTCATCGGAAGGAAAGGTCCTGGAAGATCCGGCGCGGGAAGTGCCGGACTACGTTTTCTCCCGCACGGTCGATCCTGAAAAAGCGCCCGACAAGCCTGCCACGATTTCGATCGACTTCGAGAAAGGCAATCCGGTTGCGGTTGACGGAAAAAAGCTCTCGCCTGCGGCTCTGCTGAAACAGCTTAACGATCTCGGCAAGGCGAATGGCGTTGGACGGCTTGATCTCGTCGAGAATCGCTTCGTCGGCATGAAGTCTCGCGGCATGTACGAGACACCGGGCGGCACAATACTGCTGGCCGCGCATCGCGGCATTGAATCGATCACGCTCGATCGCGGGGCGGCGCATCTCAAGGATGAGCTAATGCCGAAATACGCAGAGCTCGTCTATTACGGCTTCTGGTTCACGCCCGAACGGGAGATGCTGCAGGCTGCAATCGATAAAAGCCAGGAGCTAGTGACCGGAAGCATCAGGCTCAAGCTCTACAAGGGCAACGTCGCCGTCATCGGGCGCGAGAGCAAGTATTCCCTCTATGACCAGGAGCTGGTGACGTTTGAGGAGGGCGCGGTGGCCTACGATCACCGCGATGCCGAAGGCTTCATAAAGCTCAACGCCCTGCGACTTCGCACGCTCGGCCAGCGGCGGCGCAAGTTCAAGCTCGACTAGGCGGTCCGATGATGAGGATTGCGGCGAACGCTTGTCTGCTTTCGACCCTTGCAGTGAGCCTGATCGGCTGCTCCGGCAGCAGCAGCAAGCAGCCCGAGGAGAACCCCAATGTCTTCCCGGCCGACTACAAAAACGAGATTCTCCTCACGATGACCAACACGCTTGAGGATCCGACCAACATCCGCGACGCCTTCATCAGCGAGCCTGCGCTGCGGCAGGCCGGCAAGGAAGAGCGCTACGTGGTCTGCGTGCGCTCGGACTCGCGCAATGCCAACAGGAACTACACCGGAAGCAAGGATCGCATTGGCTACTTTTACGCTGGCCACCTCAACCAGCTGATTGATGCGACCAAAGAGCAATGCGGCAATGCCGCTTACAAGCCATTCCCCGAACTGGAAAAGCTCTGCCAGGCCAAGAAGTGCGTTTAGAGACGGCCTGCCTGCCACTCAGGGCCGGATTTCGTTTGCGGCATCCATCCCATCAACATCTGTTCGGATGAAACGTCGCTCCGGAACCAGCGGCAAATTGTGGCGCTTTTTGTTTTCGATCTCATCGATGACCTTCTGCATCTGAACAAATCGCACCGGCGTAATCGGATGATCCGTCGTGAGACGAATGCTGTCAGGGTCCTCCAGCGAGAATGTGCGCCAGATTTCTTCCGAACCGGTAAGGTCGTAGCCGGCACGAGCGGCATAATACGCACCGACATAGTCGGCTTCGCGCTCGAACGCGACGCTGAAGGCCCGCGCGCCCGCCTGGGCCAAGACCCTGGAAAAGGCGCCATAGGTGGACATTCCGCCAAGCATGATACCGGCATCTGCTGCAGCGCCGCCGATCCAGCCGACGACGGCGTTCGCCCGCCGCTTTTTCAGATGGCCGAGATTGGCATGCGCCAACTCGTGCCCCACGACGAGGGCGAGTTGCGCATCCGTGCGTGCGGCTCGCAATATGCTGGAAGAAACCACGATGCGATCGTCGGTCGTGAATGCACTGATGCCGGAATCGACTTGAAGCTCGATGAGAATAGCGCAGGCAATCACTGGAACAACTGCGCGCATCTGATCGGTGCCGTCTCGCCGGACCAGGACCTGGATCGGCCGTTGGCCATTGTTCCGCACATAGCCGCCGATCCATCCGGCCGTGCCGTGACGCGGGACTGGCTCATTATTGAAAGTCAGAAGCTGGTCGCCAATTTTGATCCCTGCGACCGCAGCCGGTGAATTATCCGCAATCGAGAGAACCGTTGCATGCGTCCAGCTTACGGACAGCGCCTCGTGCGAAAACGAACGGAATTTGCGCGGTAAACTTGGTGCGGTGCCGGCGATGAGTCCGATCTGCGCCCAGGCTCGGGCCCCGCAGTCGTCGCGGTTGGCGACCCGAAGCTGGAAGGCGACGTTGTCGAGGCGGCTGAGCTGCCCGAGGTAGCTGCGAAGCTGGGCGATCTGTTGCTTGCGTTGCTCGGCTTTGATTTCGCCGGCTGGCAACGGCGGTAGCTTGGAAACCGGAGCGCAGCCGGCGCACAGCAAGAGTACATGTAACACCAGCAGTCCGGTACAACGCACGTCCTGAACCTCACGAAGTGCGGGCAAACCGTGCATGACCTGCGTTGGCTGCTCAAGCGGCGTTCGTATGAGGCCGAAAAATTCGCGCGACGCCGGCTGTTGTCGCTCCTTTGGCTGAGCGACGGACCATCAAATGTCGTTCCAAACGAAAGATCGCGCATCGTGCCGCGCGAGGCGGCCAGCGACATGTCACGCCGCGCTAAATAAATGCGCTAAAGTTGCCGATCGACCAGCGCTTTCTTCAGCGTGGCGATTTCCTTTGCGGGGTTCAGTCCTTTTGGGCAAGCCTTAGAGCAATTCAGGATCGTATGGCAGCGATAGAGCCGGAACGGATCCTCAAGATTGTCGAGACGCGCGCCGGTCGCTTCATCCCGGCTATCCTGGACCCAGCGGTTTGCCTGCAGCAATGCGGCCGGACCGAGATAGCGCTCCGAATTCCACCAGTAGCTCGGGCAAGACGTCGAGCAACAGGCGCACAGGATGCATTCGTACATGCCGTCGAGCTTGGCGCGATCCTGGTGCGATTGCCGCCACTCCTTCTCGGGCGTGGGCGTCGACGTCTGCAGCCATGGCTCGATCGAGGCATATTGCGCGTAAAAATTCTTCAGGTCTGGCACCAGGTCCTTCACCACAGGCTGATGCGGCAACGGATAGATTTTCACCGGCGCGCGCGCATCGTCGATCGCCTTCGTACAGGCAAGAGTGTTGGTGCCGTCAATATTCATAGCGCAGGAGCCACATACGCCTTCGCGGCATGATCGCCGGAAAGTGAGAGTGGGATCGATGTTGTTCTTGATCCAGATCAGCGCATCGAGAACCATCGGTCCGCAATCGTCGCGATCGACGTAATAGGTGTCGATGCTTGGATTCTGGCCGTCATCCGGATTCCACCGGTAGATGCTGAATTCGGCGACATGAGTGGCGTGCGCCGAGCGCGGCCATTTCCGGCCTTCTGTGATCTTGGAATTTCGGGGCAGCGTAAGTTCGACCATGGCAACGTTCCGTCAGTAGACGCGCGCTTTGGGTTCGATATAGGCGACGTCATTCGTGAGCGTGTAGGCGTGCACCGGGCGGTAATCGATTTTTACGGCGCCCCTTGCATCCATCCACGCCAGCGTGTGCTTCATCCAGTTTTTGTCATCGCGCTCAGGATAATCTTCGCGCGCGTGTGCGCCGCGGCTTTCAGTACGGTTTTTCGCCGAATCCATCGTGACAACGGCCTGTGCGATCAGATTGTCGAGTTCCAATGTCTCGATCAGGTCGGAATTCCAGATCAGCGAGCGGTCGCTGACATGGACGTCAGTCATGCCGTCGTGGACTTCATGGATGCGGTTGTGGCCCTGATCCAGCACCTCGCCGGTGCGGAAGACCGCGCAATCTTCCTGCATCACGCGCTGCATGTTGAGCCGCAGCTTCGCGGTCGGCGTGTCGCCGGATGCGTTACGGAATTTGTCGAGGCGCACCAGTGCAAGATCGGCTGAATCCTTCGGTAATTGCGGCTGTTCCTCGCCGGGGGTAAGGACTTCGGCGCAGCGCAGCGCGGCAGCACGGCCGAATACGACCAGGTCGATCAGGGAATTCGAGCCGAGCCGATTGGCGCCATGCACGGACACGCAGGCGGCTTCGCCGAGCGCCATCAGGCCCGGGATTACGGCGTCATCTGTCCCGTTTTTCTTGGTCAGGGCTTCCCCGTGATAGTTCGTGGCGATGCCGCCCATGTTGTAGTGCACGGTCGGCAGGACGGGGATCGGCTCGCGCGTCACGTCGACATTGGCAAAAATGCGCGCAGTCTCGCTGATGCCCGGCAGCCGCTCGTGCAGCACTGCGGGATCGAGGTGGTCGAGGTGCAGGAACAGGTGATCCTTTTCCTTGCCGACGCCGCGGGCCTCGCGAATTTCGACGGTCATCGCCCGCGAGACGACGTCGCGTGAAGCAAGATCCTTTGCCGACGGAGCATAGCGCTCCATGAAGCGTTCGCCTTCGGAATTGACCAGATAGCCGCCTTCACCGCGCGAGCCTTCGGTGATCAGGCAGCCCGCCGGATAGATGCCGGTCGGATGGAATTGCACAAACTCCATGTCCTGTAGCGGCAGGCCGGCGCGCAGCACCATGGCGTTACCGTCGCCAGTGCAGATATGTGCCGACGTGCACGAGAAGTACGTCCGTCCATAACCGCCAGTGGCGAGGATCGTCATATTGGCAGCAAAACGATGAATCGAGCCGTCGTCCATGTTCAGGGCGATCACGCCACGGCAACGGCCTTCGTCCATGATGAGGTCGATGGCAAAATATTCGACATAGAACTCCGCCGAATGGCGCAGCGCCTGGCCGTACATCGTGTGCAGCATGGCGTGGCCGGTGCGATCGGCGGCGGCGCAGGTGCGCTGGGCGGTGCCCTTGCCGTAATGTGTGGTCATGCCGCCGAAGGGACGTTGATAGATCTTGCCATCTTCCTCGCGGCGCGAGAATGGCAGGCCCCAATGCTCCAGCTCATACACGGCGGCCGGCGCATTGCGGCACAGATATTCGATAGCGTCCTGGTCACCGAGCCAGTCGGCACCCTTGACGGTGTCGTACATGTGCCAGCGCCAATCATCCTCGCCCATGTTGCCGAGCGCCGCTGCGATGCCGCCTTGCGCGGCAACGGTGTGCGACCGAGTTGGGAAGACTTTGGTAATGCAGGCCGTGCGTAGGCCAGCTTCACTGCAACCGACTACGGCGCGCAACCCTGAACCGCCCGCGCCGACCACAACGACGTCGTAGCTGTGATCCTCGATCGGATAAGCGCGGCCGTTGACCGCGGGGGCGCCGTTCGATTTTCCATTCGTCGCCATGTCAGACCCCGAACGACAGCCTGAGAAGGGCGTAGACCGACGCCAGACTGACAGCGAACACGAAAAACGTGTTTGCCATCAGGCTCAAGAACTTCCACTTCTCGTCATGCACGTAGTCGAGAATGATTTCCTGCATGCCAATCCACATGTGATAGGCGGTGTTGATGATGAACAGCAGCACGATGATCGAGACGATCGGTGAGGCGAGAATCTGCACGACCGCGGCATGGCTGCGTCCGAGTAACGCCGTGATGACAAGCAGCATGCCGATGGTCAGCGGGATGCCGGCAACCGACGTTACGCGCTGATGCCAAAAATGCCCGGTGCCGGAATGAGCCGCGCCCAGTCCGCGCACCCGGCGCATGGGGGTTCGCATGTGCGGGGCCTCTCTCATCGGGGGCCTCCCATCACGAGATAACCGACGACCCAGAGTATGAGCGTGAGCGTTACCGAGCCGATCAAAGTGGCCAGCGTGAGCATTTCACGTTCGGCCGGCTCGAAGCCGTGCACCGTATCCCAGATCAGGTGGCGGATGCCGCCCAGCATGTGGTGGATCAGGGCCCAGGTGTAACCGAAGAGCAGGAGCTGGCCGAGCACCCTCCCCATGAACCATTCAAAGCCCGCATAAGCGTTCGGTCCGCTCGCGGCGGCGATCAGCCACCAGGCGAGCAGCAGCATTCCAAAATAAAGTGCGGCACCGGTGATCCGGTGGACGATGGACATCACCATCGTCAGCGTCGGCTTGTAGATCTGCAAATGTGGAGACAGCGGCCGCGGCCGCTCTGCTCCTGCCGCCGTTCCCGCTTCAAACTCGGCCATTGTCAGCCTCCGAAAACCAGCGACCGGTGCATTGCATGGAAGGAGGACCGGCAGTCGCAAGCGGGGGTGTGCAAACAATCCTCTTGACCAGGACCCCCAAGTCGCTACTTCATGATTGGCGAAGCTTGGACCTGAAAATAGCTTGTTGCAATATGCTTTCTGTATAGCCTGCCTTCGCAAAATAAGAAGGTAGCCCCAATGCGCTTCGATTTTACGGACCTCAACCTGTTCCGGCACATCGTCGAGGCTGGGAGCATCACGCACGGCGCGGAGCGCTCGAACCTGGCTTTGGCTGCGGCCTCGACCCGTATCCGCAAGATGGAACTGGCCTTCGGCACCCCCCTGCTGGTGCGGGGACGGGCCGGCGTCAAACCGACCCCCGCGGGGCGAACCCTGCTGCAGCACGCACGCGGAATTCTCGCGCAGACCGAGCGCCTGCAAGAAGACCTTTCGCCCTATGCCCGCGGCCTCGCCGGCCAGGTTCGTGTTCTCTCCAACACGAACGCACTCACCGAATTCCTTCCTGAAACGCTCAGTTCGTTTCTGATGGCGCATCCGGATGTCAGCGTCGATCTCGAAGAGCGGCTGAGCGACGAGATTGTCGGCCTGATTGCTGAGGGCCATGCCGACATCGGTATCGTCGCCGGCACCGTCGACTACGGTGGGCTCAATACGTTTCCGTTCCGTAGCGACCGCTTTGTGCTGGTGGTGGCGAAAAATCATCCGCTCGCCAACCGTTCACGCATCGGCTTTGCCGAGGTGCTCGACTACGACATGGTCGGCCTCGACCGTGCCAGCGCGATCCAGCGGTTTCTCGCTGACAAGGCAAATCGCATCGGCCGGCCGCTGCGTCTGCGCGTGCAGCTGCGCAGCTTCGATGCGATCTGCCGCCTGGTCGAATGCAACGTCGGTGTCGGCATCGTGCCGGAAACGACCGTGCACCGTACCGAGCGTACCATGGCGATCAGCGCCGTGCGGCTCACCGATCCCTGGGCTCTTCGCGAGCTGACAATTTGCGTGCGCGACGTCGAGGTGTTGCCGCCTTACGCGCGGCAATTGGTCGATCATCTGCGTGCGGGCGCTTGACGCAATCTCCGCGCGCTACCTGGCATCAGCACCCAGTAGTCCAAATCGAGGATGACCGCCGGATCGTACTCGTCGCCGGCTTTGAACGGAAAGTCGGGACATGGCCGGTTCTTGGTCGCAACGGTGCGCAGACGCAGCGCACCGACATCTTTCCGACTCGACATACCAGCGGTGGCCAGCACCTCTGACCACGCGAAGACCGTGTCGCCAGCAAACAGGGGGGCAACGTGCCGCCCGCCATTGATCGCGGCGACGTGGAAAGCGTTTGCAAGGCCGTTGAATGACAGTGCGCGAGCAAGCGAAATGGCGTGCCCGCCATAGATGAGCCGACGCCCAAAACGGCCCTTGCTCTCGGCAAACTGATTGAAATGGATGCGGGCCGTGTTCTGATAGAGACGGGTGGCAATCTGGTGCTCGGCTTCCTCGACCGTGATCCCGTCGATATGGTCGATCTTGTCGCCGGTCTTATAGTCGCCGAAGCGATACGGGCTGCCCGCAAGCGTCGTGTCGTAGGCCGCAGTACTGATGTTCGGGCACGCCACGCCGAGTTGCGCGGGCTCGACGTTCTTCGGCAGATCGGGGACTTTCTCCACCGGCGCCGCGGCTGCCTCATCGCGTTTGTGCACCATCACCCAGCGCGCGAAGTCGAGCACTGTGTCGCCGGTCTCGTCGAACCCGCGCGAGCGCACATAGACAATGCCTGTTTTCTTGTTGGAATTTTCCCGTAGCCCGATGATGTCGGAGACGGCGGTCAATGTGGCGCCGGGGAAGACGGGTTTGAGAAACCGGCAGTCCGCGTAGCCGAGATTGGCCACCGCATTGAGGGAAATGTCCGCAACCGTCTTTCCGAAGACGATATGAAAAACCAGAAAGTCATCGAGCGGCGAGCGCGGGTAGCCGATCTTTTGCGCGAAGACATCTGAGGACTGAACCGCAAAACGCGCACCAAACAACCCGTTATAGAGCGCCACGTCCCCGAGCGTCACTGTGCGCGGGGTGGCATGCCGAATTGTCTGACCGAGTTGGAAATCCTCGAAAAAATTGCCCGGGCTCGTTTTGGCAGCAGGCAGCGCACTCACAAGTCCACTCCGTTCAGTTCTGCAAGACCATTCTCACAAAAGCGTGAGCCGAACGCCAGCTTGCAGCAACGGGAAACTGATGAGGATGTGTTCGGCCTGTGTGATAGCCGAGAAGGTGCATCATAAATCCCCCTGGAGGACATCTCATGAAAAGGACCACCTTCGTGTCAGCGGCGGTTGCGATCGGCCTTTCCTTTGCCCCACTTGCGCCTGCGGCCTTTGCTGACGACATGAAAAAGGACACCATGTCCAAGGACAGCATGTCGAAGGATTCGATGAAGAAGGAAACCATGGCCAAAGACAGCATGTCCAAGGACACGATGAAGAAGGACGGCATGTCGAAGGACACCATGTCCAAGGACGGCATGAAAAAGTGACCGACAAGACGGGCCTGCGCATCCGCAGGCCCGTTCGCGCCGTATATTCGTCGCAAGCGAGGGGACGATGATGAGCGCTGAAACGATGATATCGACAGCACCCGCCGCCACCACGATCCACCCGCGCTGGGTGCGGGTCTGTCACTGGATCAACGTCCTGGCGATCCTGGTGATGATCGGTTCCGGCTGGCAGATCTACAATGCTTCGCCGCTGTTCGATTTTCTGGTGTTCCCCCGCCAGATCGCGCTCGGTAACTGGCTTGCCGGTGCGCTGCTATGGCATTTCGCGGCGATGTGGGTGCTTGTCATCAACGGAGTCGTTTACGTGACGCTCGGCATCGTGACCGGCCGGTTTCGCCGCAAGCTGTTGCCGATCCGCCCGGGCGACGTTGTTACTGACATGAAGGCGGCGTTGACCTTCAAACTCGCCCACGATGACCTCTCACGTTATAACGCCGTGCAGAAGCTCCTTTATATGGGCGTCATTCTTGCCGGAGTCGTGATCGTGTTGTCGGGACTCTCGATTTGGAAGCCCGTGCAACTCCAGGAACTGACAGCATTGTTCGGCGGATACGACGCCGCGCGTTATGTTCATTTCTTTGCAATGGCGGCGATCGTCGGATTTCTTGTTGTGCATGTAGCGCTGGCGCTGATTGTGCCGAAGAGCCTGCGCGCGATGATCACGGGACGATAGGAGCACCTCATGCGCCAGCGAAAAATCATTCCCGGCGTCGATCCGAAACTGCTGATCAAGGATGCGGCACGGATGATGCCAGACGCCAGCCGCCGTAGTTTCCTGAGCGGAGCGGCAAGCCTCGGTGCCCTCACGTTTCTTACCGGGTGCGACATCATCGATGGCGACACTGCCGAGAGCGTGCTGCGCAAGATTTCAGAGTTCAACGACGGGGCGCAGGCGGCGCTTTTCAGCCGCACCAAGCTTGCACCCACATATCCTGAGAGCGCGATTACCAGACCCTTCCCGTTCAACGGCTACTACGACGAGGACGAGGCGCCGGAAGTCGACGGCAAAACTTATAAATTGGAAGTGGCCGGCCTCGTCGACAACAAGAAGTCCTGGACGCTCGAAGAATTGCACGCGCTGCCGGAGGTGTCGCAGATCACGCGGCACATCTGCGTCGAGGGCTGGAGCGCGATCGGCTCGTGGCAGGGTACGCGGCTATCGGACTTTTTGCAGCGGATCGGCGCTGACATGCGCGCCAAATATGTCTGGTTCAAGTGCGCCGAGGGCTACACCAACACGATCGACATGCCGACCGCCCTGCATCCGCAGACGCAGATGACGTTCAAGTTCGACAACAAGATCCTGCCGCGGTCCTACGGCTTCCCGATGAAAATCCGGATTCCCACGAAGCTGGGCTTCAAAAATCCAAAATACGTGGTGGCGATGGAGGTCACCAACACCGACAAAGGCGGCTACTGGGAAGACAAGGGTTACAACTGGTTCAGCGGTCTTTAGGAGAGCGATCCTCGGTTATCAAACGGGCACCGCGTTGAAAGGTGATGTAGTCCCATGCCCAGTTGATCGCCACCAGGAACCGGTAACGGAGACCGATCAGAAAATAGATGTGCGCCACGCTCCAAAACGCCCAAGCGACGAAGCCCTTTAGTTCCAGCCGACCCAATTTCACCACCGCAGCCCGGCGGCCAATGGTTGCGAGATCCCCGAAATGTACATACCGGAACGGGCCCGGCTGCTTCGATCCGGTAATGCGCGCATAGATAACTTTTGCGACGTATTTGCCCATCTGTTTGGCAGCGGGGGCGATGCCAGGCACCGGCCGCCCCTGCTCATCGAGAACTGAAGCAGTATCACCGATTACAAAGATGTTCGGATTATCGGGTGCTGACAGATCCTTTGCGACCTTCACGCGACCGGATGCATCCGTTTCGGCACCGAGCCATTGCGCAGCTGGCGACGCCGTAACGCCAGCGGCCCAGATAATGGTTTCAGAATCAATGCGCCCATTCTTGAGATCGACGCCCTGCGCATCGCAATCCGTCACAAGTGTATCGGTTCTGACCTCAACACCGCTCCGCTCCAAAGTTTTCCTCACGTAGTCTGAAAGACGCGGGGGAAATGTCGGCAACACACGTGATCCGGCTTCGATGAGAATGATCCGCGCGCGCCGGGGGTCGATGCGGCGAAAATCCGCGGCGAGTGTCTGCCGTGCGACATCGGCAATTGCGCCAGCCATTTCAACGCCGGTCGCGCCGCCGCCCACGATCACGAATGTAAGGAGACGCTGCTGTTCATTATTGTCCTGCGTCAGCTCGGCGCGTTCAAACGCGGTCAGAATTTTGCGTCGTATGGTGGTGGCGTCCTCGATGCGCTTCAGACCTGGCGCATATGCCGCCCATTCGTCGTGGCTAAAGTAAGAATGCTGTGCGCCAGCCGCGATCACGAGGTAGTCGTATGGCACCTCGCCAGACTCCGCTCGAACAAGTCTTTCTTCAGCATCTATGCCAAGAACTTTTTCCATCAAAACAGTGGCGTTGCGCTGGGAACGCAAGATGTGCCGGATCGGCCAGGCGATATCCGCCGGCGAAAGGGCAGCGGTGGCTACCTGATAGAGCAGAGGTTGAAAGCAATGGTGGTTATGCCGGTCGATGACCACGACCTCTGCATCGGCGTGCCGCAGTGCTTTAGCGGCTTCGAGGCCGCCAAAACCTGCCCCGACGATCACTACCTTGACTTTATCGTTCGCCATTGGATCTCTCCGTACGGGCGCAAATCTCAACCTGCATCACTGGTTGCCAAGTTCGCAACGACGCTTTAGCAATCCGCCAGCGACGTTTCTGCGAGGTACAGTGTATGGCTACCCACAATCTGCTTCTTCTTCCCGGCGACGGGATCGGCCCGGAAGTCATGGCTGAGGTGAAGCGCGTCATCGATTTTTTCAACAAAAAAGGCTCCGAGAAGTTCGCGACCGAAGAGGCGCTGGTTGGAGGCTGCTGCTATGACGCGCACAAGGTGGCCATTGCCGACGCCACGATGGAAAAGGCGAAGGCTGCGGACGCCGTGATATTTGGCGCGGTCGGTGGACCGAAGTGGGACAAGGTGCCATATGACGTGCGACCTGAGGCCGGCCTGCTGCGCCTGCGCAAGGATCTCGACCTCTACGCCAACGTGCGCCCGGCCATCGTCTATCCGGCGCTGGCGGATTCATCGTCCCTCAAGCGCGAAGTCGTCGAAGGTCTCGACATCATTATTTTGCGCGAGCTGACCGGCGGCGTTTATTTCGGTGAGCCGAAGACGATCACGGACCTCGGCAACAACCAGAAGCGCGCGGTCGATACGCAAGTCTACGACACTTACGAGATCGAGCGGATCGGCCGCGTGGCTTTCGAGCTTGCACGCAAGCGGCGCAACAAGGTCACCTCGATGGAAAAGCGCAACGTCATGAAATCGGGCGTGCTGTGGAACGAAGTCATGACGCAGGTGCATGCGCGCGAATTCAAGGACGTTCAGCTTGAGCATATGCTGGCCGACGCGGGTGGCATGCAACTGGTCCGGTGGCCGAAGCAATTCGACGTCATCGTCACCGACAATCTGTTCGGCGACGTACTGTCGGACATTGCAGCGACACTTACGGGATCGCTCGGCATGCTGCCGTCCGCTTCGCTCGGCGAGGCTGATGCCAAAACCAAGAAGCGAAAAGCGCTCTACGAGCCGGTGCACGGGTCGGCGCCGGACATCGCCGGCAAGGGTATCGCCAATCCGATTGCGATGATCGCGTCGTTTGGTATGGCTCTGCGCTATTCGTTCAATCTCGGCAAGCAAGCCGACTGGATCGACCAGGCAATTTCGGCCACGCTTGCCAAGGGTCTGCGCACCGCCGATATCAAATCGGAAGGCACCAAGGTCGTTTCAACTTCGGAGATGGGATCAGCGATCCTCGCCGAACTGGAGCAGTTCGCCGCGTAGGCACGCGACTGCGAAAGGTGAAAACAAAACGCGGCCCAAGGCCGCGTTTTTCGTTTCAGTACCCGATCCAGGGATTACTCTTGAATGGCAATGTCCACGGGCCCGGCAGGGCCGATTGCGTATTCAGAAGCCCGGCAGACGTATTGTCGATCACGCTTCCAGCGCGCTGATTGGGATTTTCGATGTACCCGGTGTTGCCGACGCGCTCACCTGGGAATGTTTCCGTGCCCGGATCGAGATAGGACCGCTTCTGGATGATGACGCGCGTGCGGGTGCGGCCATCCTCGTCGCGAGTCACCACGACCGTCCGGTCGCGGTTGTAGGCGACGGTGCCCCTCTTGGTCTGGCTGCTCTGAGCGATCGCCGGCGTAGCCAGCAGAGCCAGGACCCCGGTAACGGCAAGTCCGCCAGTGGCAAATTTCAATTTCATGGGGTCCTCGACCTTTGGCTCCAATGTTGCAACGCAGTCTAGCGGGGTTCTGTTTCACACAACAGGGCCGGCGGCCAGTTATGTGGCTGTAAACTCTTGCGATCCTCCCGCAGATCAGCCCGGTTAGAGCCTCCGTCCCCCAAACTATCCGGAAGTCCGGCATCCCGGCAGTTGGCTCGTCATCTGAATCGTGGAAGGATATTCCACTCATAAGCCTAAAAAAAGAACAACGGTCCTGCCAACGGGCCAATGGAAATGGGGGACGCTATGACAGGACGAAGGGAACGCACTATCGAGGAATTGTATCGCGAGGACGCCGAACGGGCGGATGCGCTCGTATTCGGGCGGGAATCTGGGCCAGACCGGCGAGGATTTCTCAGCGGGGCCGGGCTCGCTGCGGTGAGCGCCGCGGTTGGTGGCGCAATTCCGTTCGCGGCCAACATGCCGGGCGGACTGATTCCAGCCGCGATGGCGCAGGGCGCACCCGCGGCGCCACCACCGGGTGCCCCTGCCGCGCCTGCCAAAAAGGGTCCGACCTATCTCAATTTCCCAGGCAAGAGCGACAAGCTCGTCCTGCTCGGCGAGAAACCGCTGGTGGCGGAAACGCCGGAAAGCCTGCTCGACGACGCGACGACACCGACTGACAAGTTCTACGTCCGCAACAACGGGCAGATTCCCGAACAGGCCAAGGACGCCGACTCCTGGAAGATCACAGTCGACGGGGAGGTGAACAAGAAGCTTGAACTCGCGCTTGGCGAACTCAAGTCGAAGTTCAAGCCGGTGACCAGGCGCATGGTCGTGGAATGCGGAGGCAATGGCCGCTCGTTCTTCACACCGCAGGCGCGCGGCAATCAGTGGACCAATGGCGGCGCTGGTTGCGCCGAATGGACAGGCGTGCGTGTCGCCGACGTTCTCAAGGCGGCCGGCGTAAAGCCCTCGGCGATGTTCAGCGGCCATTATGGCGCGGATCCGCATCTGTCGGGCGATGCAAGCAAGCCGGCCTTGTCACGCGGCGTCCCAATCAAGAAGCTGATGGATGAAAATAACCTGATCGTATGGGCGATGAACGGACAGCCGCTGCCAAACATTCACGGCTTTCCGGTGCGCCTGGTAATTCCTGGCTGGCCGGGCTCAGTGTCGGCAAAATGGCTCAACCGTATTTGGATCCGCGACAAGTATCACGATGGTCCCGGCATGGGCGAAACATCCTACCGCGTCGCGATCAAGCCCATGGTCCCGGGCGAAAAGCCGGACATGAAGAACTTCAAGGACCTGGAGTCGATGCCGGTACGCTCGATCATTACCAATCCGGCGAACGGCACTAAGCTGGCGGCGGGCGCGAAGGAATTAAATTTGCGTGGCGCGGCCTGGGCCGGCGATTACGAAGTGAGACAGGTGGATATCTCCATCGACTACGGCGCCACCTGGACTCGTGCCAAGATTGAAAAGCCAAAGAACAAATACGATTGGCAGCGCTGGACGGCGGCAGTGAAGCTGCCATCCGACGGTTACTACGAGATCTGGACGCGGGGCACAGATACGCGCGGCGTCGCACAGCCGCATGTTGCCGGCTTCTGGAATCCGCAAGGCTACGGCGGCAATCCGATGCACCGTGTCGCGGTGCTGATCGGCTGAGCCTGCAGTCGACATGAAAAATGGAAACGCCGGGCGGTCTTCCGCCCGGCGTTTCAATCCAACAGGCATCCGGTTTACGCCCTATGTTTCGTGTCACGATCTTGCTTCTCGCTGCTTCATTATATCTTGCTGCGACGGCAGCTGGTGCTTTCGCGCAAGCCCAAAACTTCACGCCGCGTGATGAAAGCCCCGAGGAATTCCCTGCTGGTGCCGGTCGCGAGGAAACATTCTACGCATGCACGGCATGCCATGGTTTCAAACTGATATCGCAACAAGGCATGAACCGCCGGCAGTGGGACGACACGCTGAATTGGATGACGACGAAACACGGCATGCCCGCGCTGGAAGGCAAGGACCGTGAACTGGTGTTGAACTATCTCGAAGCCACCTATCCGCCGCGGTCGCAGGAACGCGGCTGGCAGAATCCGTTTCTCAATCGGTGACGCGCTAGCGTCCGATGCGACGCGGCTTTGGCCGGCTCGCTAAGGCTTTCCAAAGCAGATGATATTTGGGGGTGGCGGCCAGAATCGGATCGCGCTGGCCACAGAATGTGCGGTTGCGCTCCGCCTGTGCGAATAGGGCGCCGACTTTCGGATCGCTGCCGGCGGCCAGCAGGGTCAATCGATCGAGCGCGCAGGCCAAAGTGCTTTGCTGGATAAACTCGGTGCCGCTCTGGCAGAACCAACCCGACAATTGCAGGCGCGGGTCGTCGAATGTGCGCACGTAGGCCAGGCATTGGCGTGGTGTGCCTTTTGTGGCGGTGAAGAAAAAGATGGTCAGCGGTCCAAATTTGCTGGCGAGGTCCTGCTCTGCGCGCTTGGGTTCGTCTGGTCCAAGTGCCGCAGCATCATCGACGACTAGGGCCTGCGGGTCGGCGAAGGTGCGAATTTCCGTGCCGGGTCGATAGATCTCGACGTGCAGATAAGGTGCGGTACCGTCGCTATCGCCAAGCTCGAGAATGTCCTTTCGCCCTCCGCCGTCGGCATGCCGCCGGATGGCGTAGGTCGCGGGGACCTCGGCTGCTTCAGGGATCGACAGTGCAAAAGCCGGAAACGGTCGGTCAATCTCGATCCATTTTGATTCATGCACCGGCGTGATGGCGGCGATCGGTTTCGGCGATTGAGAAAGACGGGCCGCCGCTATGGACAACAGCGCAATTGCACACAGATATGCGAGCAGGCGCACTCTGGACGGCAGTTCGTCTCGCCATGAATGCAGGGCGGGGTGCATACGGTCGTCTTTGGCTGGATGCCGTTGTGTTGACTGCAGTTCTCGCCTAGAAGCGCTGCCAACCGGTTGCCCCTTACCCGAGGCCCGGTGGTAATTTATTCCGGAGCGTTAACAATGGGTTACAAGGTCGCCGTGGTGGGTGCCACCGGCAATGTCGGGCGCGAAATGCTCGACATTCTGGCCGAGCGCAATTTTCCCGCCGACGAGGTGGTTGCCGTCGCGTCGCGGCGCAGCCATGGCGTGGAATGCTCGTTCGGCGACAAGACGCTGAAAGTGAAGGCGATCGACCATTTCGATTTTTCAGACGTAGACATCTGCCTGATGTCGGCCGGCGGCGCGGTGTCCAAGGAATGGTCGCCGAAGATTGCCGCGCAGGGCGCGGTGGTGATCGATAACTCGTCGGCCTGGCGGATGGATCCGGACGTTCCGTTGATCGTGCCGGAAGTTAATGCCGATGCGATCGCTGGCTTCACCAAGAAGAACATCATCGCCAATCCGAATTGTTCGACTGCTCAGCTTGTCGTGGCGCTGAAGCCGTTACACGACAAGGCGAAGATCAAGCGCGTCGTGGTTGCGACCTATCAGTCGGTATCCGGAGCCGGCAAGGATGCGATGGATGAGCTGTTCTCGCAGAGCAAGGCCGTGTTCACGCTGGGCGAGATCGAGACGAAGAAGTTTTCCAAGCGGATCGCCTTCAACGTCATTCCGCACATCGATGTGTTCATGGAGGACGGCTACACGAAGGAAGAGTGGAAGATGATGGTCGAGACAAAGAAGGTCCTCGATCCCAACATCAAGCTCAGTGCGACTTGCGTGCGCGTGCCGGTCTTCGTCGGCCATTCTGAATCTATCAACATCGAGTTTGAAAACCCGATCACGGCGGACGAAGCGCGCGACGTTCTGCGCAATGCGCCAGGCTGCCTCGTCATCGACAAGCATGAGGACGGTGGCTACGTGACGCCTTATGAATGCGTAGGCGAGGATGCAACTTACATCAGCCGCATTCGTGAGGACTGCACCATCGAGAACGGCCTGCAGATGTGGGTTGTGTCTGACAATTTGCGCAAGGGCGCGGCGCTCAACGCGGTGCAGATTGCAGAGTGCCTGATCAATCGCAAGCTGATTCAGGCGAAGCGGCGCGCGGCGTAAGCGCTTTAGATTTCCGGAATTGGCTTCTAAGAGGCGCGCGCGGGACTTTCGTGCGCGCGAATTTGCTGCTCCAGTTGCTGGAAATCTGCCAGTGCGGCGTGGCGTTCGTTGTAGAAACGGACGAGGCGCTGTGCCGTGCTCGTCTGCAGGCGATCGAAGCTGTGGCGCGCGTTTTCGATTGCCTGCGGGGAAAAGCGGAAGACCTTGCGGCGCAAAATGCATATGTGTTTGACGGTCGGCCATGAAAGTCCGGCGGCCTTGGCCAGAATCAGGGCGAAGTCGCTGTCCGGACGGGCGTCATTCATGACGCTCTCGACGAGCCTGATCGGGACTCCGGACAACGCTGACAGCGAGGCGACCGTTTCCTCGAACTTCCCGTTCTTGGCGTATTCACAGACCACCGGATCGACCGGAGCACCCGAACGTCTGACGACGTCGAACTGCGCGGCCGCCTCGCGGTAGTCTCGTTTAGCCTTTGGTTGTCCGGTTGGATCCTGCCCGGTGATGTCGGTCAGCACCCTGTGCACTTCGTAGACCGCGTGCGGATTGCTCGCCGCCAGCTTTTCGAATACGACCTCGGAAGCCTTCGCGATCAATGCATTGAAGTGCTCCTGCGGGATGTCCTTGCGCATGGAGACGCAAATCGCGAGCACTTCGTCATTGATAGACTGGTCGACCAGCTTGGTGTAGCCGGCATCCGAAATGCGTGCGCCTTCGTTGCGTGTCACTGAAAGAACGACGTCACGATTGCCGTGCGTGACCAGCACGTCGCTGACCTTTTCGCTGAGCGAGGTGCGCTTCGAAATAGCAAGAAGTCGGTCCTGGCTCTTGCCACTCGCGATGGCCAGCAGATCTTCGTCAGACAATCTGTTGGACAGGCTCAAGATCGGTCCGGCAACCTCGATCGATTCGTCGTGCGCAAGCTTTCGCACGGTCATCGGTGGTGCATTGGGTGCGGGGGCCAGGCGATGGGCGAGCTCGGCTCGTGCCTTGGTCTCAATTTTCTCCGCGATCCGCGATATCACGCCGTCGAACAGGTCGACGTGGTCATCGGAATAGTTGTCTGCGCCGGCGAGAAAAAGGTCGGTGACGCGGCGAAGAATGTCCGCCTGCTTGTCGGCCGATCCCGATGCGAAGGTCCCCTCGATCTCAGCGATAATCGATCGCTCTTCAAGCACGGCTTCGGGCGTCCCGGTTATGAGAAAAATCCGGCTACCTGTAGCTGCAGGTCATTACCATCGCGTTAGGCAGAAACCGCGCATTCTCGGTAACCGTGTCGGCCCGCCGCGTGGCGGATTCGAAAGGTGAATTCGCAGGATCAGGGTTAAGGCAGAGTAAGCCCGTGCATCCGTCAGAAATGCGGACGCGCGAAAAGCTGCCTGTACTCGTCAGCGGCTACTTGCGTGAATTTTCCGCTTGCCGGGTCTCGCACCGAAAGTTGGCCGGTGGCCACGCCAAAATAGGCGCCGTGCAATCGGATGTCGCCGCGCTCGACCTTGGTCCGCAGGCGCGGGAAGGTCATCAGGTTATCGAGGCTGAGTGCGACGTTGGCTTGCTCCAGCAGGGTGAGATACTCGTCCATGGGACGACTGCCGCGTGGGCCGATTTTTTCCGCGGCGGGCGTCATCAATTTCATCCAGTTGCCGATGAAGTCGCCGGGCGTCAGCGGCTCGGCATCTTCGGCGAATGCCTTTATGCCGCCGCACTGCGCATGGCCCAGCACGACGATGTGCTTGACCCTAAGCGCCATGACACCGAATTCCAGGGCCGCGGACACGCCGTGGGCCTGCGCGTCCGGTGCATAAGGAGGAACCAGGTTTGCGATGTTACGGACAACGAAGAGCTCGCCCGGGCGGGAGTTAAAAATGACCTCTGGCGAGCAACGGGAGTCGCAACAGCCGATCACCATGACCTCGGGCGATTGCCCGCTCTGGGCAAGCTCGCGATAGCGGTCCTGTTCGGCGCGCAAGCCGCCCGCAAGGAATGCTCGATAGCCATCGACCAATTGGCTGGGAAGCGACACTTTTGTTCACCAAATTGCGTTTTCCGCGTCACACAAAACACGCCATCACCGGCTCTGGCAACCCGTTGCAGCAGTGGCGCATCCGCATTGCCGAAGCTAGGCTCCACGCGCTGCTTAGTTGGAGACCACAATGACTATCCGCCCGCGGCGCAGCGTGTTGTACATGCCAGGATCGAATGCGCGGGCGTTGGACAAGGCGAAGACGTTGCCGGTCGACGGGGTGATCCTCGACCTTGAGGATTCGGTTGCGCCCGACGCCAAAGAGGCCGCGCGCCAGCAGGTTGTCGATGCCGTCAAGGCGGGCGGCTTCGGCACCCGCGAGGTCTTCATCCGGGTTAACGGCGTCGACACGCCGTGGCATGCCGACGACCTTTCGGCTGCCGCGCATGCGGCGCCCGACGTCATTCTGGTGCCCAAAGTATCGAGCTCCGACACGCTGGAGCTGATCGGCCGGCGGATGCTCGACATGGGAACCAATCACAAGACCCGGGTCTGGGCGATGATCGAAACGCCGCTCGCAATTTTCAATATCCTCGAGATTGCGGCGGCGGCGCGTGACTCCGAGACCCGTCTCGCCGGCTTCGTGATGGGAACGAACGACCTTGCCAAGGACACCCGCGCACGTCTTGTACCGGGCAGAACACCGATGCTGGCGTGGCTGTCGATGTGCGTAGCCGCCGCGCGTATCCACGGCATCGACATCCTCGACGGTGTCTATAACGACATCGGCAATTCCGATGGTTTTGCGAAGGAATGCGCGCAGGGCGTGGACCTCGGCTTCGACGGCAAGACGCTGATACACCCGAGCCAGATCGAGCCGTGCAATACGGCGTTTTCGCCGTCGCCGGCTGATGTCGAGCAGGCGCGCAAGATGATCGCGGCGTTCGACCTGCCCGAAAACAAGGGTAAGGGCGTAATCTCGATCGACGGCCGCATGGTCGAGCGGCTGCACGCCGACATGGCGCGACGCACGGTCGCAATCGCCGAGGCGATTGCGCGCTCACCCTGAGCTAGGGGAGTGGCCGGGATGCATCCCGTCGACAATTTTTTGTGCACGAAAACCGGGCGAATTCACTAGTCTTGCCATTGTCGGAATTGGCAAAAAACGTTTAAACCCCAATAGTTTAGAACGTTTTTAAAATGCACTTTTATTTTGACTCAGCGCTGCACAGCGGTTAGCGAATACCCAGCAAGGGTGTTCGATGATTGTCTGTTCTTGTAACGTGTTGAGCGACCACGAGGTCCGAACCGCGGCAAACACCGCGGCGCGTCGATCCACAAGCCATGTCTATGGCTGCCTTGGCTGCAGCGCCCAGTGCGGCCGTTGCGCGCGCACGATCCGCAAGATCATCGACGAAACGCTCAATGGCACAAAAGTCGGCTGCCCGGTTGGCTGTGCTTGCGCGATGCACGCCGCAGACCCGATCTAGGTTCCACCCATACAATCCCTGTTGCGGCCAAACGCGCTGCCGGCACTGGCAGCGCGCCGCATGATTTTTTGCTACGATCCGGGCAAGAGGGTTGGCGCTTACCGCGGGCGCCATAACAGGAGCGAGTTATGAAGGGTGACGCGAAAGTCGTCGAGTTTCTCAACAAAGCGCTTCGGCACGAGCTGACGGCGGTCAATCAATATTGGCTGCACTACCGGCTGCTCGACAACTGGGGCTACAAGGACCTGGCGAAGCAGTGGCGCAAGGAATCGATCGAGGAAATGGAACATGCCGACAAACTGGTCGAGCGCATCATTTTTCTTGACGGGTTTCCGAACATGCAGGTGCTCGACCCTCTGCACATCGGACAGAACGTGAAGGAAGTGCTGGACTGCGACCTCGCTGCCGAAATGTCGGCTCGTGCGCTTTATCAGGAGGCGGCGACGCATTGCCACGGCGTGCGGGATTATGTAACGCGCGATCTTTTCGAGAAGCTGATGTCGGACGAGGAGCATCACATCGACTTCCTCGAAACCCAGATCGATCTCGTCGCCAAGCTCGGCGTAGAGTTGTACGCACAGCATCACATCGGCGAAATGGGCGAGGATGCCGCGGACTAGACTTGGCGACAACTTTCGTGTTGTCACGGCATGACCTAAGGGGGAAGTCAAAATTCGCTATTGGCGCGCCATTGCGGTATCGCTCGCGACCGTCTTGTCCGTGCTGCCGCTCGCTACTGCCCGTGCCGAGCCCTCAGGCGCGACGACCTGCGTCCGCCCGGGCTTTCGCGTCGTACTCGACGTCGGTCACACCGCGCGATCACCGGGCGCCAAGAGCGCGCGTGGTGTTGATGAATTTGATTTCAATCTGCGCCTCGCCGGGCAGATCGATCAGGCTCTTCTCGGAGCGGGTTTTGCCAAAACGATCCTCATGGTGAGCGACGGGCGGGCAAATCGAAGCCTGTACGCCCGCGTGGCACGCGCCAACGGGTTATCGGCGAATCTTCTGTTGTCCATCCACCACGACGCGGTGCCTGACCGGTTTCTCGAAAGATGGGAGTACGACGGCAAGCGCCGAGGGTTCAGCGACCGATTCACGGGCCATTCGATCTTCGTCTCCAACGGCAATCCCGATCCTAAGGACAGCCTTTTGTTCGGTAGCATGCTCGGACAACAATTGAAGGCGCGCGGCTTGCAATACACGCCGCATTATACTGAGAGCTTTATGGGTCGATGGCGGCGCACGCTCCTGGACGCCGATGCCGGCGTCTATCGCTACGACACACTGTTCGTACTCAAAGAGACGCAAATGCCCGCTGTGCTGCTTGAAGCGGGTTCGATCGTGAACCGTGGCGAAGAACTGGTTATGGCCTCGCCTGAGCGGCAGCAGCTGATCAGTGCGGCAGTTGTAGACGCCGTTGACAACTTCTGCGCGGCGCAATCAAACAAGCCCGCCCTGCAAATTGCGCAACGTTCAAAAGCCCGGCATGCGCTGGCGCAATCGCATCGGCACGCGCGCGAACGTACCGCCAAGACGACACCATTAACGCCGACACCGCAGCCACTCCTCGATATCCATTAGTGCGTTACTGCGCGGGGTCAGCATTAGGATTGCGGAATGAGGGAACGCGACATGCGGCGTCACTATTTTCTGAGCCCCATTGCATTATTGCTTTTTCATTCATTCGCCTTTGCCGACAATATCGCGCCAACCGGAACGTTGCGGGCAGCGTATCTCTCCAGCAATCCAGCACAGGCTGTACGCGATCCCACCACCGGTGAAATTCGCGGTGCCTCCGCCGATCTCGCGCGCGAACTGGCACGGCGACGCAGCTTGCCGGTTGCACTTATGCCGTTACCGAATCCCGCAACGGTGATTGAGGCCGTTGCCAAGGGTGAGGCCGACATCGGGTTCGTGGCATATGCCCCGGAACGGGTCGGGACGGTCGAGTTCTCGCAAATCTACATGCTGGTGCAGCAGTCGTTCGTCGTTCCGGACAATTCCGGTATCCGCACCGTCGCCGATATCGACGCACAAGGACTGCGCATTGCCGGGGGCAAGGGGGATTCGATCACGCTCTATCTTCGACGCAATTTGAAGCACGCAACTCTTGTTGAGACAGATAACACGCCAGCCGATGCAAAGCGTAAACTGCTGGCAGGTGAGATCGAGGCCTATGGGGCCAACCGTCAGCGCCTCACCAATTTGCTGAAGGAGATGCCGGGCTATCGTCTACTTCCAGACAGCCTGTTCGGCGTAACTCAAGCCATCATCGTGGCGAAGGGAAAGCCGAAAGTCCTCATGGATATTAACGCCTTCATCGATGACGTTCGTGCATCCGGATTTTTACGGGACGCGGTTGCAAGAAGTGGTGTCATCGGCCTTGAGGTGGCGCCGGCCGGTACCACGTTGCAGCGGTAGTCACGCCCACGGGCGTGCTGCGCCGGCTTTCTTCTCGTAGCTTTCGATCTTGCTCTGCTTCTGTTGAGTGAGGCCGATATCGTCGAGGCCGTTGAGCAGGCAATGCTTACGGTGCGGGTCGATGTCGAAATAAACCACGCCGCCGTCAGGGCCACGGATTTCCTGCTTCTCCAGGTCGACTGTCAGCGTCGCGTTGGCGCCGCGTTCGGCGTCGTCGAAAAGTTTTTCAAGATCTTCCGGGGACACCCGGATCGGCAGCACGCCGTTCTTGAAGCAATTGTTGTAGAAGATGTCGCCAAACGAGGTCGAGATCACGCAGCGGATACCGAAATCCATCAGCGCCCACGGCGCGTGCTCGCGCGAAGAACCGCAGCCGAAGTTATCGCCGGCAACAAGAATCTTGGCCTTGCGGTAAGCCGGCTTGTTCAGCACAAATTCCGGATTCTCGCTGCCGTCGTCCTTGTAACGGCGTTCGGAGAACAGACCCTTGCCGAGACCGGTGCGCTTGATGGTCTTCAGATACTGCTTCGGAATCACCATATCGGTGTCGACATTGATGATGCGCAGCGGGGCGGCAACGCCTTCGAGCCTGGTGAACTTTTCCATGGTTTCTCCGACTTTGCCTCAAGCACCTTAGAACAATTCTTTTTCTTAAGGCGTCCGGTGTTTTGGTCAATAGCGGATTGAGAAGAGGAGATCAGCTATGCGCATTTTGACGGTCACAGTGCTTCTTCTTGGTCTCACAGGTGCGTCAAGGGCGGCAAATGACGGCCCTTGGTGCTATCGCGATTTTGACGGCCCGCAGTATACAAATTGTTACTACTATTCGGTCCGGGAGTGCCTGATTGCCGCCGGAATTCGCGGCGGCGTGTGCGAGCGCAATCATGGTCCCGCCCCCGAGACGGCGAAAAAGGACAAACGTAAGGCGCGATCACGCTAGGCCGGCACCAGCTCATCAAGCTTGAATTTGGATTCGCGCACCACGTTGCACACCTGCACGCTGTATTCGGAATAGTAGATTTCCCGAGCTTTTTTCTGCGCGGCTCGATGTTCGGGGTTCATGCGCCATGCACGCATCCCCTCTTCGTGCTCGAATTCGACAATGGTCACCCGCTCGTCGTCTTCGGCAAAAAAACCTTTATGAGAAATGTAGCCGGGCATCGTCTTCGCCAGTTCGACCATGCGGTCGACAAGGGCAACGTATTCCCCGCGCGCGCCGGGGCGCAGGCGGGAACGAAAGACAGTCACGATCATGACGAATCTCCTGTCGTGCAATGTTCGCGCAGCCGGCTGTTCTCGACCAATTCCGATTCTTAATGATCGCCATCGCAAAAACGGATCAATGCCAGTCTATTCGACGCTTGCCTCGATTGCTTCAATATCCTCGTCCGACAGCCCAAAATGATGCCCGATCTCATGCACCAGGACATGGGTCACGATTTCTCCCAAGGTGTCCTCGTGCTCGGCCCAATAATCGAGAATCGGCCGGCGATAGAGCCAGATCATGTTGGGCATGAGCTCAGGGGTCGCATCCGACTGGAATGGCAGTCCGACGCCCTGGAACAGGCCAAGCAGGTCGAACTCGCTCTCGGCACGCATGCTCTCGAGAACCTCGTCAGTTGGAAAATCTTCAACTCGGATGACGAGGTTCTCACAGAGATTGCGGAAGTGCTCCGGAAGACGCGCATACGCCTCCGACGCAAGGCCCTCGATATCCGACATCGACGGCGCCACTGATCCGCGCCAATCGTGGAATTGGCCAGTCATGGCAATGTTGTAGGCGAGGTTTGCATGCGGTCCAAGCGGTTGACGGCTAGCCCCCGGATGCGCAACGGTTGGCGACCCTGACAAGAGAGGCGCAGGCGATCGATGTCGAATACTCCTGTACGGCTGGCCTTGATCGGTTTGATATTTGTCCTCGGCGCCGGCGGAGGCACACCGGCGTCGGCCCAGCCGTCTGTTTGCAATAACGAAATCTCGGCAAACTGTCCGGCTGAACGCGCGGCGCAGAAAAAGCGACCTCGCGTTACAATTTATCCGCGCCGCGTCTACCTTGGGCCGAATGCCAAGCGGCAGTGCCGTTCGTGGCTTGCGCAAGAATATCGCGTCAGCGGTCCGGTGATCGTGCCGCAGATGCGCTGCTGGTGGGAATAGAGGCGATATAGTTGGCTTAGGGAGGGGACGAGGCAGCACCGGAGGTGCAGCGATGTCTAGGCTGACACAATTTTTTGCAGGCGCAGTTCTGATTTTCAGTTTCCTTGCGTTCGTGCCTGGCAGCGCAGAAGCGCGCTGGCATGGCGGCTGGCGTGGCGGTTGGGGTCCGGCTTTCGGGCTTGGCGTTGGGCTCGGGTACGGTTGGGGCTGGGGCTATCCTTACGCGTACTACCCGGGGCCATATTACTACGCGCTGCCTCCGGAGCCGGCCTGCGGTTGGGCACGCATACGGGTTTGGCGCAACGGACACTGGGCATACCGCCGGGCGTGGCGCTGTTGGTAAACGAAGCCCGCCGCGAGGCGGGCTTTCCGCGTCTCATTCTGAGATTCGCGCTATTTCCATTCGCGCACGTCGACGAAGTGCCCGGCGATTGCCGCGGCTGCAGCCATTGCCGGCGACACGAGATGCGTGCGGCCCTTGTAGCCCTGGCGCCCTTCGAAATTGCGGTTCGATGTCGATGCGCAGCGCTCGCCCGGCTGCAACTTGTCGGGGTTCATCGCAAGGCACATCGAACAGCCCGGCTCGCGCCACTCGAAACCGGCGGCCTTGAATATCTTATCGAGGCCCTCCGCTTCCGCCTGCATTTTAACGAGGCCGGAGCCGGGAACGATCATCGCGTTGACATTCGCATTGACAGTCTTGCCATCGACCACGCGCGCAACCGCACGCAGATCCTCGATGCGTCCATTGGTGCACGAGCCGATGAACACGCGATCGAGCTTGAGGTCGATGATCTTCTCGCCGCCCTTAAGACCCATGTACTCGAGTGAGCGCTCGGCCGCGGTGCGTTTCTTCTCGTCGGCAATTTCCGACGGCACCGGCACCTTGCCAGTGATCGACGTCACCTGCTCAGGGTTGGTGCCCCAGGTAACCAGCGGCGGTAGTTTTGCGGCATCGAGACGGACCTCGCGGTCGAAATGTGCGCCATCGTCGGACCGCACGGTTTCCCAATAGCGCATGGCCTCGTCCCAGGCCTTACCCTTCGGCGATTTCGGCTTGTCCTTGAGATAGGTGTAAGCGATTTCATCCGGCGCGATGAAGCCAGCCTTGGCGCCGCCTTCAACCGACATATTGCAGATCGTCATGCGGCCTTCGATGGACGTCGCGCGGATCGCTTCGCCGGCATATTCCAGAGCATAGCCCGTGCCGCCTGCAGTACCAATCTCACCGATGATCGCAAGAATGATGTCTTTGGCGGTGACGCCGGGCGGCAGTTTGCCGTCGACCACGGCGCGCATGTTCTTCGATTTCTTCTGGATCAATGTTTGCGTCGCGAGCACATGCTCAACTTCGGATGTACCGATGCCGTAGGCGAGCGCGCCGAAGGCACCGTGCGTGGCAGTATGGCTGTCGCCGCACACGATCGTGGTGCCGGGCAGCGTGAAGCCCTGCTCGGGCCCGATAATGTGGACAATCCCCTGGCGCTTGTCGAACTCGTTGAAATACTCGATGCCGAAATCCTTGGCGTTCTTTGCTAGCGCTGCGATCTGCTCGGCGCTTTCCGGATCCGGATTAGGCTTGCTGCGGTCGGTGGTCGGAACGTTGTGGTCGACCACGGCTAATGTCTTGTCGGGTGCGTGCACTTTGCGGCCGGCGGCGCGCAGACCTTCAAAGGCCTGCGGCGAAGTGACCTCGTGCACCAGATGACGATCAACATAGATGAGGCACGTCCCATCAGGCTGCTCGTCAACCAGGTGGTCTTCCCAGATTTTGTCGTAGAGCGTTCGTGGTTTCATGGCGTCAACTTTGCTCAGAGAGAGTGGATAGCGGCTTGCACGCGTCGCACGCGGACGCGGTCAAAGGCCTGCTTGCACCGCCGTCAACCGGCCGAAAAACCGCCACGGCAATCGTGCGTGGTCGACCAGAACAATCCGCTGAGCTTTGGAAACCATGTCAGTTATATAGTCGATCATTCTGCCGCCGACAACGAATGGGCGGGCAAAGAAAAAGGGCCGCCGCAGCGGCCCTTTCACCCCGAATAGCCGAAATATTACTCGCTGGCCGCAACCTCGGCGCCTTCGGCGCCGGCGGCACCTTGGGCCTCGGAGATGCGCGCCTTCTTGCCGCGGAGTCCACGCAGATAATAGAGCTTGGCGCGGCGGACTTTGCCGCGGCGGACCACTTTGATCGAATCGATCATCGGCGAATAGAGAGGGAACACGCGCTCGACACCTTCGCCGTACGAGATTTTGCGTACGGTGAAGTTCTCGTTGATGCCGCGGCCCGAACGGCCGATGCAAACGCCTTCGTAGGCCTGCACACGGCTCTTGTCGCCTTCAACGACCTTGACGTTAACTAGAACGGTGTCGCCCGGTTGAAAATCGGGGATATCCTTGCCGGCCGAGAGCTTCTCGACCTGCTCCTTATCGAGCTGCTGAATGATGTCCATCGTGAATTCTCCGTCGGCAGCGCCAGCAACCGGCGCGCGGTCTTGATCTGGTCTGAATGGGTTGGCGAGCTTGTATTACAAAGCTTTCGGCTTGTCACCCTTTGGATTCGGCTGTTTTTTCTGCGCTTTGCGGGCCTGATAGGCTGACCAGAGGTCGGGACGGCGTTCCGCAGTAAGCCGCTCTGCCTCCGCTTGGCGCCACGCCCTGACCTTGGCGTGGTCCCCGGAGGTGAGCACCTCGGGGATCGGCTCGCCCTCAAAAACCGGTGGCCGGGTGTACTGAGGGTATTCGAGCAGCCCGTCAGCGAAACTTTCCTCGGCGGCGGAGGCTTCCTTGCCCATGACGCCGGGTAGCAGGCGCACGCAGGCATCCAGCAGTGCAAGTGCCGCGATTTCGCCGCCGGACAAAATGAAATCGCCAAGCGATACTTCCTCGAGGCCGCGCACCTTGATCAGGCGCTCGTCGACACCTTCAAAGCGTGCGCACACAATGACAACTCCCAATCCGCGCGCAAGCTTTGCGGCCCGGCTTTGCCGGAGGGGCAGCCCGCGTGGACTCATCAGCAGACGAGGACGCGTGTCATGCGGTAGGCCGTCAAGTGCGTGCGCAAGCACATCGGCCTTCATCACCATCCCGGGACCGCCGCCGGCGGGCGCGTCGTCGACCGTGCGATGCCTATCGGTTGCATGCGCGCGAATGTCGACCGTCTCGAGCGACCAGATGCCGGACGTCATTGCCTTGCCCGCCAGACTCTGCGCTAGCGGCCCTGGAAACATTTCGGGAAAGATGGTCAATACGCTTGCCCGCCACATGCTCATTCGTCCCGCAGCTCGACCTCGACCGGTTGCACAAGCACGATCTGCTTTGCCTTAAGGTCCACACTTGGAACCGTTGCGTCGTTAAACGGCAGCATCAGGGGCTCGCCACTGCCCACCGGCATGATCTCGATGATGTCACCGGCGCCGAAATTATGCAGCGCGTGCACGGTTCCAATCTGAACACCCTCCGGGGTAATGACATCAAGACCGATTAGGTCGGCGTGATAGTAGGTATCCTGCTCGTCGATCTTGGGCAGCCGCGCGCGCGGAATATAAAGGTCGAGATTGCGCAATCGTTCAGCTGCGTCGCGGTCACTGACCCCCGCAATGCGCGCGACGAAGTGGTCTTTGGCCGGCCGCATGGCCTCGATCTCGAAGCGTCGCTTGCCGTCTTCAGTTTCCAGCGGACCGTAGGTTGCAACTGCCGCGGGGTTCTCCGTGAACGACCAGAGCTTCACCTCGCCGCGCACGCCGTGCGCGGCACCGATACGGGCGACGCAAATTCGTTCGGTCACGGCGCGAGCGGGCGAGCCTTAGCTCGCCGCCGGAGCCGGCGTGGCCTCGGCCGGCTTGTCTGCCTTTGCCGGTTTCTCCGCCGCCTTCTCCGCAGGCTTGCCGCCTTCGGCTGCGGGCGCACCACCGGCCGCTTTTGCTGCTTCCTCTTCCTTCGCCTTGCGCTCCTTGCGCGGAACCGCCTTTTCCGGGTTGTTGCGCTTCGGCCGCTTCATGATTCCGGCGGCGTCGAGGAAGCGCATCACGCGATCAGACGGCTGCGCGCCCTTCTTCATCCAAGCCTGGACTTTTTCGAGGTCGAGCTTGAGCCGCTCGGTCTTTTCTTTCGGCAGCAACGGATTGAAATATCCGAGCCGCTCGATAAAACGGCCGTCGCGCGGCGCACGACTGTCGGCGACGACGACGTGATAAACCGGCCGTTTCTTGGTACCGGCACGGGCGAGACGAATAACGAGAGACATCCTTTAGTCCTTTCTCATTCTACTGATCGACAATCACTTCTTCTTTCCAAGGCCAGGTGGCAAACCGCCCGGTAATCCGGGAAACTTTCCGCCCAGGCCCGGCAGGCCGGGTAGTCCGGGCATATTCGGAGGAAGCTTCGGCATGGTCGGCGGCAAAGACCCGCCACTGCCGGGCATACTTGGCGGCAGCTGACCGCCGGGCATGTTCTTCGCCATTTCCGCCATCTGCTCGGGAGACGGCATGCCGGAGCCAAAACCCATGGCCTGCGCCAGGCCGGCAAGCGGGCCGCGCTTGGCGCCGCCCATCATCTTCATCATGTCAGACATGCCGCGATGCATCTTCAGCAATTTGTTGATCGCTTCCGGTGTCGTGCCCGAGCCGGCGGCAATACGCTTCTTGCGGCTGGCCTTGAGCAAATCCGGGTTGCGGCGCTCCTTCGGGGTCATCGAGTCGATGATCGCGATCTGACGTTTGACGACATTGTCATCGAGATTGGCGGCAGCGAGCTGGTTCTTCATCTTGGCGACGCCCGGCAGCATGCCCATCAGGCCGCCAAGTCCACCCATGGCTTGCATCTGCGTGAGCTGCTCGCGCAAGTCGGCGAGATCGAAGGCGCCCTTGCGCATCTTCTCGGCCGCACGCATGGCCTTTTCGGCGTCGATATTGGCGGCGGCTTTCTCTACCAGCGCGACGATATCGCCCATGCCGAGAATACGGCCGGCGACACGGGCCGGATCGAAATCTTCAAGCGCATCCAGCTTCTCACCGGTGCCGATCAATTTGATCGGTTTTCCCGTGACAGCGCGCATTGAAAGCGCAGCACCGCCGCGTCCATCGCCGTCGACACGGGTCAGCACGATGCCGGAAAGGCCGACACGCTCGTCGAAGGAGCGCGCCAGGTTGACCGCATCCTGGCCGGTGAGGGCGTCGGCGACGAGCAGCACCTCGTGCGGATTGACAGCGCGTTTGACCTCCGCCGCCTCGCTCATCATCACGTCGTCGAGCGTGGTACGGCCTGCGGTGTCGAGCATCACGACGTCGTAACCGCCGAGCCGGGCCGCTTCGAGGGCGCGTCGCGCGATCTGCGGCGGCGCCTGGCCCTCGACAATCGGCAAAGTATCGATCTGCGCGTCGCGCCCGAGCACGGCAAGTTGCTCCATTGCCGCCGGACGGCGCACGTCGAGCGAAGCCATCAGCACCTTGCGGCGTTGCCGGTCGGAGAGCCGTCTTGCGAGCTTGGCGGTCGTCGTTGTTTTGCCGGAACCCTGCAGGCCGACCATCATGATGGCGACCGGTGGCGCAGCGTTGAGATCGATGCCGGTGTTCGCACCTTGGCTGCCGGCGCCGAGCGTCGCGACGAGCTGGTCGTGCACGATCTTCACGACCATCTGGCCGGGCGTCACCGACTTCATCACTTCGATGCCGACGGCCTCTTTCTTGACGCCTTCAACGAACGCGCGCGCCACATCGAGCGCGACGTCCGCCTCGAGCAGTGCACGGCGCACCTCGCGCAATGCGGCGTCGACGTCGGCTTCGCTGAGTGCGCCGCGGCGGGTGAGGCGGTCGAGAATGCCGCCCAGTTTTTCCGACAACGAGTCGAACATCAGTCTACAAGCACCTTTACGCCCGAGGGCGCATCGCGCTGTCGGGCGGTGGCCTCCGGCCTTAAAATGGACCGGGCGGCGGATTGGAATTCACGTCTCTATCGAGAGCGGCGGGAACCTAGGTTCGCGATGTGGCCGAGTCAAGGCAGGGCGGATTTACGGCCCTAATTCGTAGCTAACGGTCACGACGGCCCTCAGCGTCTGCTCGCCGGGGGCAACAGGAACTGCGCCGGCCCGCATGGCCTGCATCGGCCGTGGTTGCGGGGAGGAGCCTTCTTCCGTGATCGAAACGACCCGCCCGAGCTTGGCCCCTGCGGCCTTGGCATAGAGTTCGGCCTTCCGGCGGGCATCCGCGACCGCGTCATCGCGGGCCTGATCGAGCAACTTCGACTGTTCTGACACCACGAACTCGATGCCAGACATCTCGTTGGCGCCTGCGCCGATTGCGCGGTCGAGGACGGCCGGCAGTTTGTCGATATCGCGAATCCGGATCGTCACCTGGTTGGTGGCCTGGAAGCCGGTGAGCCGCGCGGTGCCGCTCTTGTTCGCATCGTATTGCGGCTGCAGCGACAGCCGTGAGGTCTGGATGTCGCGGTCCGCGATGCCGGCATCCTTGATTGCGGCGAGCACGGCGGTCATCTGCTTCGCGTTGACTTCTCCCGCCTCGCGCGCGGTCTTGTCCTGACTCGTTACGCCGATGCGGATTATTGCAGTGTCCGGCGCGACCGCGACCGTCGCCTCGCCAGTCACCGTCACAAGTTTTTCTGTCGCGTGCGCGTGGCTAAGCGCAAACACACACGCGAACAAAATGATTGCAGCATGCCGTATCATCATCATTTCACCGGAACGAACACATTCACCACCAGCTTGTCAGGATCGCTCTTCACCGGATCGGTGGTATATTCCTCGATGAAGAGGTCTTTCGCTTCCAGTTGCTTGTCGTCGAGATAGTTCGTGATCGCCTCGTAGGTCGTATCCATGGCGTCGTACGAGCCACGATGAACAAATTTGTAGGCTTTGCCGGAGGGGGTGGGACCGACAGAGATATCGCCCTTCGGGGGATCCTTTGGCGACTCTGCGACCGGCAGTGCCGCCTGATAAGAAAAACCGGTGTCGTCGGTCTGCGTGTAGACAGTGAAGGCTGGGCCGGTTGGCTTGATGTTCTGCTTGTCGAGATATTCGTGCAGCGATTTGAACGCATCAATCAGCGTGTCGAAGGCGGTGTCCCATTTGCTGTGGCCCTTGAGATAGACCATCGTCCGTTCGGGCAATGTGACCTGTTCTCCAAAGGCATCGCCTGGTTGCAGCGGCGACGGTGAAGCCGGTCCAACCGGAGCCGGCATCGGATCGCTGACGCCAGGCCTGGGCTGCGCGGTGGCCACGTCGACCGTAAACGGCAATGCAAGGACGGCAAGCGTCAAAACAAGCTGGAAGGGCGACATCACGGCTCTCCGTCGTTCGCGGCGGTCCGGCGATTCGCCAGCATTGGTGCGCATTCTAGCATGGCTCTGGCCAATCCTCGTTTATTCGCCATATAAACCGGGCAAAACCCGGGCAAAGCACGATATGAGCGCACTCGCCAATCAGTCCTTCGTGAAGATGAACGGCGTCGGCAACGAAATCGTCGTCGTCGATCTGCGCGCGCGCGGCGGCAAAATAGAGGCGGACGAAGCGCGCGCGGCGGCGCGGCCTGGCGGAGCACCCTACGATCAGCTGATGGCTCTGTACCCGCCGCGCACGCCGGGCACCGACGCCTTCATTCGCATCTATAACAATGATGGCTCGGAAGCGGGCGCCTGCGGAAACGGCATGCGCTGCGTCGCCGATCTCGTGGCCAAGGAGAGCGGCAAGGATACACTCACTTTTGAAACGAGCGCGGGCATTCTTAATTGCTGGAAGGGCGCCGATGGTATGTTCACGGTGGACATGGGCCCCCCACGCTTCAAGTGGAACGAGATTCCACTGGCGGAAGAATTCCGCGACACGCGTGCCATCGAGTTGCAGATTGGCCCAATCGACAAACCGGTGCTCCATTCACCGTCCGTGGTGAGCATGGGTAACCCGCATGCGATCTTCTGGGTCGACGACGTCAATGCGCACGATCTCGCACGTTTCGGGCCTTTGCTTGAAAATCATCCGATCTTTCCCGAGCGCGCCAACATAACGCTGGCGCAGATCGTTGCACGCGACCACATCATTATCCGCACGTGGGAGCGTGGGGCTGGACTCACCAAAGCCTGCGGCTCTGCCGCCTGCGCTGCCGCGGTTGCCGCGGCCCGGCTCAAGCGTATTGGGCGCAAGGCGAAGGTCACGTTGCCCGGTGGCGAGCTGACAATTGATTGGCGCGAAAAAGACGATCACGTGCTGATGACGGGCCCCGTGCAATTTGAGTTCGAGGGCCGGTTCGATCCGGCGCTCTTTACCAAGGCGAGCGTGTCGTGAGCGTCGACGTCGTCACTTTCGGTTGCCGGTTGAACACCTACGAGTCGGAAGCAATCCGGCGCGAGGCAGCTGCAGCAGGTGTTGACGATGCGGTTATCATCAATACCTGCGCTGTCACTGCGGAAGCAGTACGGCAGGCGAGACAGGGAATCCGCCGCCTCAAGCGCGAGCGGCCGCACCAGCGCGTTGTCGTGACCGGCTGTGCCGCTCAGACCGAGGCCGGGAATTTCGCTGCCATGGCGGAAGTCGATCGTGTCGTCGGTAACGAGGAAAAATTCGACGCCCGTGCCTGGACTTCGGACGACAAGATCGCCGTGTCCGACATCATGGCCGTCAAGACGATGCGTCCTCACACGATCGACAGTATCGAAGGCAGGTCGCGCGCATTCGTTCAGGTGCAGAACGGGTGTGATCACCGTTGCACGTTCTGCATTATTCCGTATGGCCGCGGCAATTCGCGCTCGCTGTTTGTCGACGACGTCGTGGCCCAGGTGGGCCGCCTCGCCGGCAACGGCTATCGCGAAGTCGTGCTTACGGGCGTCGATATCACGAGCTATGGGGCGGATCTGCCGGGCGCGCCACGGCTAGGGGCGCTGGTCAAGCGCATTCTCAGGGATGTGTCGGAACTGGACCGTCTGCGGCTGTCGTCGATCGATTCGGTCGAAGCCGATGCCGATCTGCTTGATGCGTTTGCCAACGAGCCGCGGTTGATGCCGCACGTCCATCTGTCGTTGCAATCCGGCGACGATCTCATTCTCAAGCGCATGAAGCGGCGTCATACGCGCGCCGACGCAATTTCTTTCTGCGAACGCGTGCGCCGATTGCGGCCTGACGTCGTTTTTGGCGCCGACATCATCGCCGGATTCCCGACCGAGACCGAAGCCATGTTCGCCCGTTCGCTCGATCTGGTCGATGGATGCGGGCTAACCCAGCTCCATGTCTTTCCATTTTCGCCGCGGCCTGGCACGCCCGCGGCGCGCATGCCGCAGGTCGATCGCGCCGTGGTCAAGGAGCGCGCGCGGCGGTTGCGTGAAAAGGGCGAAATAGCGCTAAGAGACCACCTCGACCGAGAGGTTGGCTCCCACCGCCGCGTTCTCGTCGAGTCACGCGCGATCGGGCGCACCGAGCAGTTCGTGCCGGTGCGGCTTGCCGCGCCATTAGAACCCGGTGTTATTCTCGATCTTGCAATCAAGGCACATGACGGCCGGCAGCTGCTGGCCGCTTAAGGGGGATTTACAATGGCCTACCGCGATCATCTGATCACGACCATGGATCAGCTCCAGTCTCTTTATGGGGAGAGAATGGGGGCTTCGGTCGTCAAGGAAATCGACCATATCAATGAGGGTTACCGCAAGCTGATCGAGGCAGCGCCGTTTGTCGCTGTTGCGACGGCGGGCCCCGAGGGACTTGATTGCTCGCCCAAAGGTGATGCGCCCGGCTTCGTGCGGATTCTCGACGACAAGACGCTGGCGATTCCCGATCGTCCGGGCAACAATCGCATCGACGGATTCCGCAACATCATCCGCGATCCGCGCATCGCGCTTCTGTTCCTGATTCCGGGTGTCGGTGAAACGTTGCGCGTGAACGGTCGCGCATCGATCTCCATCGATCCTGAATTGATGCAAAGCTTCGCCGTCAACGGCAAGCTGCCGCGCTGTGTGCTCATCGTTCATGTCGAGAGCATTTATTTCCATTGCTCCAAAGCGATCGTGCGCTCGAAACTCTGGGAGGAGGCGACCAAGATCGATCGCAAGAGCCTGCCCTCGACCGGCACCATCATTGCGGAACTGAGCAAGGGTAAGCTCGGCGGCGAAACCTATGACCGCGAGGCGCCGGAGCGTATCAAGGCGCAACTCTATTGAGTCTCGCCGGTCAACCCGCAGGTATTTAGCATCTCGCGCATATGTTCCGGCACGGGTGCTGTCACTTTGACGGCCGGCTTGTTCTTTGAAATCGGCACCGTTACCTCGCGCGAATGCAAATGAAGAACCGGCCCGCCGGTACGCGGCGCTTTCCCATATATATTGTCACCGACGATCGGCCATCCCATTTCCGCGCAATGCACGCGCAATTGGTGCGTGCGACCGGTGACAGGCTCCAGCGCAAGCCAGGTCAATCCCGATCCGCGGCCCATGACCGTCCATGTGGTGGTCGATGGCAATCCAGTCTTGTCGGCCTTCATCCACCAGCCCCGCGATTTGTCGCGCTTGGAAAGCGGGATATCGATTCGTCCCTCTGCGGCTTCTGGTCCGCCTTCGACGACGGCCCAATAGGATTTGCCGACCTTGCCCTGCTTGAACAGCTTACCCAGCAGCGCCAGGGCCTTGCGGTGGCGTCCGAGCACCAGGCACCCGGTCGTGTCGCGGTCGAGACGATGTGCCAGCGCGGGGGCGCGCGGCAGACCGAATCGCAGCGCGTCGAAATAGTCCTCGAAGGCATCGCCGCCTTTCGGCCCGCGATGCACAGGCAGTCCCGCCGGCTTGTCGACCACCAGCATCAGCCCGTCACGATAGAGCAGGCGGGCAAGCATCTCTTCCGGTGTCATGCCGAAACCGCTATCACGAGCGCCACATGAACGACAGCACACAAGGCGACGGCTGGTGGAAGCGCCTGAGTGGCGGGCTCAAGCGCACGTCTTCGTCGCTTGGCTCCTCAATAACGGCCCTGGTGACCAACCGCCCGCTCGATCCCGAGACCCTCGACGCGCTTGAGGATGAACTGGTGCGTGCCGATCTCGGCCAGGACCTTGCCGCGCGCATCGTCAATGCATTGCGTGAAGGACGTTATCCGCAAGGAATTTCGCCCGACGAGGTCAAGGCAGTCCTTGCCGGCGAGATCGAGAAGGCGCTGACGCCGGTCGCAAAACCGTTGGAGTTTACGGCGCAACCATTCGTCATACTGGTCGCTGGCGTCAATGGTTCCGGCAAGACAACGACGATCGGCAAGCTCGCCGCGCGCTTACGCGCTGAAGGCAGGACGGTGATGCTGGTCGCTGGCGATACCTTTCGCGCCGCCGCGATTGATCAGCTGAAAATTTGGGGCGATCGCACAGGGGCGAAAGTGATTGCGCGCGACCCGGGCAGTGATGCCGCCGGCATTGTGTTTGATGCGATAATCGCCGCGAAAAGCGAAGGCATGGACGTCGTGTTGGTCGATACCGCCGGCCGCCTCCAGAACCGCGCCGAACTGATGGATGAATTGGAAAAAATTGTACGCGTCATGCGTAAGGTCGAGCCGACAGCGCCGCACGCGGTACTGCTCGTGCTCGATGCGACGGTCGGTCAGAACGCACTCAGCCAGGTCGAAATCTTTGGCAAGATCGCGGGGGTTACCGGCCTTGTAATGACCAAGCTGGATGGGACTGCACGCGGCGGCATCCTGGTGGCGATTGCCGAAAAATTTGGACTACCTGTGCATTTCGTCGGTGTCGGCGAGAGCGTGGATGATCTTGCGCCATTCACCGCGCAGGATTTTGCGCGCGCCGTGGTAGGACTGGGAGATTGAGAACGCTCATGGCCGCGCAAAAGAAGCAGCTCAATCCGCTCCTCAAGTTGGTGCTCGACATCGGCCCGCTGATTCTCTTCTTTGTCGCGAATTCGAAGTTCGGCATCTTTGCCGCCACCGGCGCCTTCATGGTCGCGGTGTTAGCGGCGCTTGCAATTTCCTACGTCATGACCCGGCATATCGCGGTCATGCCGGTGGTCACGGCCGTCATTGTGCTGATCTTCGGCGGATTGACACTGGTGTTGCACGATGAGCTGTTCATCAAGCTCAAGCCGACGATCATTTACGTTCTGTTCGGCGGCACGCTGGTGGGTGGACTTCTGTTCGGCAAGCCATTGCTCGGCATCGTGTTCGATTCCGTTTTTCATCTTCGAGAAGAAGGCTGGCGCAAGCTGACCTGGCGGGGGGCTTTGTTTTTCTTCGTGCTTGCGATCCTCAATGAGATCGTCTGGCGCACGCAGACCACCGATTTCTGGGTGAGCTTCAAATTGTTCGGCGTCGTTCCGCTGACTTTTCTTTTCGCAGCGCTGCAATACCCGCTGCTCACCAAATACAGTGTCGAGAGTGGCAATAAGGGCTAACGCAAGGCCTTCTCGATTTCGGGCTTCAATGTGCGCGCCAGGTTATCTGCGGTAATCGGGCCTACGAGCTTGTACGCGATGCGGCCATCGCGGCCGACCAGAAAGGTCTCGGGCACCCCATACACGCCCCAATCGATGGAGGCACGGCCGGCTTCGTCGCGGCCGGTTGCCACAAAAGGATTGCCGTAGCGATTGAGAAATCGCCGTGCATTGTCGGGCGCGTCCTTGTAATTGATGCCGACAAGCTGAATACGCTTGTCCTTCGAAAGCTGTTCAAGGAACGGCACCTCGTCGTGACAGGGAACGCACCACGACGCCCACACATTCACCAGCGTCACCGCTCCTTCGAATGTTGCATTGGTCAGGCCGGGCACGGGCTTACCGTCGCGTTCGAGACCCGGAAGCGGCGGCAGGTCCGTCGCCGGAATCGGGCGCCCGATCAAGGCCGACGGAAGCCGGGACGGATCGCCGGTGCCGAGGCGGTAGAAAAACAGCGCTGCCAGTGCGGCAAACGCCACCAGCGGCAAAAACACGAGGGCGTTGCGACGCCTTCTGGCAGAGCCTTCGCTCGAGGCTGTGATCATTAGTCAGCCTTTGCGCCGGGAGCGCCGGGTCACTCCACGCTCCTCGAGGTCGCCGAGAATGCGGCGTTGCGCCGAGTAGTCGAGCAGCACCCATGCGATCAGGGCCGCCACCACGAACAAGGTCACCGCATAGGCAGCAACGATAAAGTCGGCGTGCGGCCCCAGGTTCATGCGTGCACTTCCTGCGCCTGCATCAACCGCATGCTGCGGATCCGTCGCCTCAAAATCTCATTGCGCATGACCGCGAGATGCAATGTGACGAAGAGCAACGTGAACGCCAGCCCCATGATCAGCAGCGGTGTCAGCAACGACGGATCGATGGTCGATCCACCGATGCGGAAGACGGAAGCGGGCTGGTGCAGTGTGTTCCACCAGTCCACTGAGAACTTGATAATCGGAAGATTGACGGCCCCGACCAGCGACAGGATTGCCGCGGCGCGGGCGCCGCGGCCGGGATCTTCAGCGGTCCAGTAAAGCGCGAGCACGCCGAGATAGAGCAAAAGAAGCACCAGCATCGATGTCAGCCGTGCATCCCACACCCAGTAGGTGCCCCAGGTCGGACGGCCCCAGAGCGAGCCCGTGACAAGACAGATGAACGTGAACGCGGCACCAATCGGCGCGACAGCCTTGCCGGAAACATCGGCGAGCGGGTGCCGCCACACCAATGTGCCGAGCGCAGCGACGCTCATGAGCGCCCAGCCGAACATGCCGAACCACGCGGCCGGCACGTGCAGGAACATGATCTTCACAGTCGCGCCCTGCTGATAGTCGTCCGGTGCGTTCAGTGCGCGATAAAGACCGACGGCAAGCAGGAAGACCGTCGCGCCGATCAGCCACGGCAATACACGGTCGACGATGCGCAGGAAGCGCGTCGGGTTGGCAAGATCGATCACGGCCATCGGCGGTCTCTTAGCATCTTATTCAAGTCCATGGCGCAGGGCCGCCGTCGCGGCAATCGGACCGAGCACCAGGCTCGCCAAGCTTAGCGCACAAAGAATGGTGAAAGCGGGGCTGAACGGAGTGGGGCCGGCGATCGCGGCATTCGCCGCCGTGACGCCGAAGATCAGCACCGGCACCGTGAGCGGCAGCACCAGCACCGCGAGCAGCAATCCGCCGCGCCGCAACGCCACGGAGAGCGCGGCGCCAATCAGCCCGATGAATGTCAGTGCTGGCGTGCCCGCTGCCAGTGTAAGCGTCAGCCAACCCAGTGCATGCATGTCGACATTGAGCATGAGCCCGAGCAGGGGCGCGACCACCACAAGCGGCAATCCGGTCGTGAGCCAGTGAGCAAGCGCCTTTGCCGCCACCGTCAGCTCGAGCGGGACTCCGCCCATCATAAGAAGATCAAGCGATCCATCGTCATGATCGGTCGCAAACAAACGATCGAGCGCAAGCAGACTAGCCAGCAACGCGCCGAGCCATAAAATCGCAGGCCCGATCCGCGCAAGCAGCGCGAGGTCAGGTCCGACGGCAAACGGCGTCATCGTGATCACGATCAAAAAGAAAAGCGCGCCCATAAAGGCCCCACCGCCGATGCGAACTGCGAGGCGCATATCGCGTACCAAAATTGCGGCGAGCGGGTTCATGCCACACCAAGTTTGAGCTCGCGCGCGCGATCGAGACCGATCGCCCCGTGCGCGGCGGCGACAATGATTCCACCGCCAGCGAGGTGGTCGCGCATGATGTTCGAGAGCCGGCCCTGCGACGGCGCATCGAGCGCGGATGTTGGTTCGTCGAGCAACCAGACCGGACGCGAGACGGCAACAATGCGCGCTACGGATAGTCTGCGGCGCTGCCCGGCGGAGAGATAAGCGGCAGGCAAATCGGCGAGGGGCGCAAGATCAAGCAGTTCGAGTGCTGGCCTGATGTCGCTGCGTGATCCGAGAAACCTGGTCCAGAATTGCAAATTCTCCGCCACCGTCAGCGACGGCTTTATTGCGTCCTGGTGACCGAGATAGTGAGCCTGCTCGGCAATCGGCGTGTCGGCCGTCCCGCCGTTGAGCGACAGTCGTCCGGCGGCAATCCGCACGAGCCCGGCTATCATCCGAAGGAGGGATGATTTGCCGGCGCCATTGCGCCCGGTAACGATCAGCGCCGCACCCGCGGGCACCTTGAAACTGACGTTTCGGAACACCTCGCGGCCGCCCCGGCTGCAGGTCAGGCCTTCGGCTTGAAGTTCCGTCACGGCTGCCGGCTCGGTCGGGCGGTGGGCCAGGACCCGGAAAACCTCAATATTTTTCGCATCTTCGGCGTTAATCTCGGCGAATATGGCGTCGGGCGCGAAAAGACCTTATAAGCCCGAACTTGCGACGTTACGTTATTCGAATTCGGACGCAAGTCTCGCCAGCCGAGAAAAACATCGCCTCGCCAACAACTTAGTCCGAACCAGCGCCGGTCGCCCAACCGGGAATGGAAACAGCCGAAATGACTTCGCTCGACAGTTTTAGGTGCTGCAAGACCCTGCAGGTTGGTAGCAAAAATTACGCGTACTTCAGTCTTCCTACTGCCGAGCGGAATGGGCTCAAGGGTACCTCCCGTCTCCCGTTCTCGATGAAGGTCCTGCTGGAAAACCTGCTGCGCAATGAGGACGGGCGATCGGTCACCAAAGACGACATCAAGGCCGTTGCTGAATGGCTCAAGACCAAGACGTCCGAACGCGAAATCGCGTTCCGGCCTGCGCGCGTGCTGATGCAGGATTTTACCGGTGTGCCGGCTGTCGTCGATCTTGCGGCCATGCGCGACGCGATGAAACATCTCGGCGGCGATCCCAAAAAGATCAATCCGCAAGTGCCGGTCGACCTCGTCATCGACCATTCGGTCGCGGTCACGTTCTTCGGCAACAACCAGGCATTCAAGAAGAACGTGGACGAAGAATATCGGCAGAACCAGGAACGCTACAAGTTCCTGAAATGGGCGCAGCGGTCATTCGACAATTTCAGTGTCGTGCCTCCGGGCACCGGTATCTGCCATCAGGTCAATCTCGAATATCTGTCGCGGGTGGTGTGGGACCGCAAGGACAAGGTGAAGGTCGACGGCAAGCAGGCAACAATGGAAGTTGCCTATCCCGACACGCTGGTCGGCACCGACTCCCATACGACAATGGTGAACGGCCTCTCCGTGCTCGGCTGGGGCGTGGGCGGCATTGAGGCCGAGGCGGCGATGCTCGGCCAGCCGCTGTCGATGGTGCTGCCCGAGGTGATCGGCTTCAAGCTGGTGGGCAAACTCAAAGAGGGTGTAACCGCGACGGACCTGGTGCTCACTGTCACCGAGATGCTGCGCAAGCGCGGGGTGGTCGGAAAGTTTGTCGAGTTCTTCGGCCCCGGTCTTTCAAATCTGACCATCGCCGACCGTGCGACGCTCGGCAACATGTCGCCGGAATATGGGGCAACCTGCGGCTTCTCGCCGATCGACGACGACACGATCCGTTATCTCAAGGACACCGGGCGTTCCCCCGAGCTCGTCGCGCTGGTCGCTGCCTATGCCAAGGCACAAGGCATGTACCGTGTGAAAACCACACCCGATCCGATGTTCACCGACGTGCTCAAGCTCGAGCTCAGCTCGGTCGAGCCGTCGCTGGCAGGACCAAAGCGGCCGCAGGATCGCGTTGCGCTCAAGGAAGTGAAATCGGGCTTCGCCGTCTCGATGGACAAGGAGTTCAATAAGGGCGCCGAGGCGAAGAAGCGCGTGAAGGTGTCCGGAAAAAATTACGATCTCGGCCACGGCGACGTGGTGATCGCGGCAATCACATCGTGCACCAACACCTCCAATCCGAACGTAATGATTGGCGCCGGATTGCTTGCCCGCAAGGCCAGTGCGAAGGGTCTGACCGCCAAGCCGTGGGTGAAGACCTCGCTTGCGCCCGGCTCTCAGGTTGTCGGCGAGTATCTTGAAAAGTCCGGGCTGCAGAAGGATCTCGACAAGCTCGGCTTCAACCTTGTCGGTTTCGGCTGCACAACCTGCATCGGCAATTCCGGACCTCTGCCGCCGGAGAATTCCAAGGCGATCAACGACAACGATCTCGTTGCCGCGGCAGTGCTGTCGGGAAACCGTAATTTTGAGGGCCGCGTCAATGCGGACGTGCGCGCTAACTATCTCGCGTCGCCGCCGCTGGTCGTTTCTTATGCAATCGCCGGGTCGATGAATGTTGATGTCGCGCGCGATCCGCTTGGCGTCGATCAAAAGGGCAAGAAGGTCTTCCTCAAGGACATCTGGCCTTCGAATAAGGAGATCGGCGACTTCGTTGCCAAGAACATCACGCGCCAGATTTTCTCCAAGAAGTACGCCGACGTGTTCAAGGGCGACGCCAACTGGCGCAAGATCAGCGTCAAGGGCGGCATGACCTACGACTGGGACAAGAAATCGACCTACGTGCAGAATCCGCCGTATTTCGTCGGCATGGGGCGGCACCCGAAACCGATCGAGGACATTGTTGACGCGCGCGTTCTCGCATTGTTGCTCGACTCGATCACCACCGACCACATCTCGCCTGCCGGCTCGATCAAGGTCGACTCGCCGGCCGGCAAATATCTCATCGATCACAAGGTCAAACCGGCCGACTTCAACCAGTACGGCACGCGCCGTGGCAATCATGAAGTGATGATGCGTGGCACCTTCGGCAACATCCGCATCAAGAACCAGATGATCCCCGGCGTCGAAGGCGGTGTCACAATTCACTATCCATCGAAGCAACGGATGCCGATCTACGACGCGGCCATGAAATACAAATCCGACAGGGTCCCGCTGGTGGTCTTTGCGGGCAAGGAATATGGCAGCGGCTCTTCACGCGACTGGGCCGCCAAAGGGTCTATCCTGCTCGGCGTTCGCGCGGTGATCGCGCAGTCGTTCGAGCGCATTCACCGGTCCAACCTGGTGGGCATGGGCGTCATGCCGCTGGTCTTCGAAGAGGGGACTTCCTGGCAGTCGTTGGGCCTCAAAGGCGACGAGCAGGTCACGATCCGCGGCCTGCATGGGGAGCTTAAGCCGCACCAGCGGCTGATCGCCGAGATTGTCTCAGGGAATGGGACTCTCAAGCGAGTGCCGCTGGTTTGCCGCATCGACACGCTCGATGAGCTCGACTATTTCAAGAATGGCGGGATTTTGCAGTACGTGCTGCGGCAACTGGCGGAGTAGCAGGTATCTAACCGGTATTTTGTTAACGGCCGCAGGATAGGGTCACTCACCGCGAAGTGAGTGGCGGGTGATCCAGGGGACTTCTATAAGGCGCATGCGAGGCAGGGGATAGCGGGATCGATATGAACTATCGCCACATCACCTTTGCAGTCGCCTTCGCTTTCGGCTCTATGGCTGCGCCGGCTTCCGCCGAGCCGCGTGCCGTTGTCGAGCTTTTCACCAGCCAGGGTTGCTCCTCGTGCCCCGCCGCCGACAAGTTGCTCGGCGAGCTGTCGCGCGATCCGTCGCTGATGACGATGAGCCTGGCCGTGGATTACTGGGACTATCTCGGTTGGAAAGACACGCTCGCCCTGCACGGTCATTCCGACCGCCAGCGAGCCTATGCCGAAGGGCGCGGCGACCGCGAAGTGTATACGCCACAGGTAGTCGTCAACGGAGTCGCCCATGCGCTTGGCAGCGACAAGTCGGCGATCGAAAAGGCGATCGCGCAGACGCGCCGCAATCCCACGACGCTGTCACTGCCCGTGACGATGTCCGTTGCCGATGGCAAGGTGACGGTGAAAGTGCCCGACGCCCCGGGCGAGAAACACAGCGGCGAAGTTTGGCTTTGCCCGGTGACAAGCAAAGTCGTCGTGCACATCGGGCGTGGCGAGAACCACGACCGCATGCTCACTTACCATAACGTCGTACGGGGCTGGGTTAAGCTTGGCGACTGGAACGGCAATGCGGCAACCTACAGCGTTGCGTTGAGCGATATCCCGAAGGGCAATTATTCGCTCAAGGACATCGACCGCCTTGATGTCGTCGTGCAGAGCGGCGTGGCCAAAAAACCTGGATTGATGCTCGGCGCCGCCTCGATTGGTTGCTGCGCTTCTCCATCCAACTGATCTCCGCAATCAGCTCGATAAAAAGATCGGGCCGGCAATAAGCCGGCCCGGAGGCATTAGGGGATTGAACCGTACGCGGAACTCAACTGGCCCGGCCGATCGAACCCCGGGGGGCTGGGGGGCTGAGGAATCCGGCGCTCGTACCGGACCGGGCCTTGAGGCAACACATGCCTTATCCCAATGCAGAGTGACCGACGGTTGACCGAAATTGGGCGTTATTGTGGGAGGGTTTAACGAGTTCGTGATCGTTCGGCGGGCATTTTCGCGCGTTTTGCTCGCCCTCCGACGTCATGAGGAAAGGCTTGCCGTCGATCGCGGGCAGCGCGATCATTGTCGGTCATAGCAAGGGAGGCGCCGCATGACGTTCGGTTCCGGCGAAATTGACCCCAGCCAGTCCCCCGGGGGTGGTGCCCCGGTACGCGTTGCACCCGCCCCCGTAAGTCAGGTGACTTTCAGCCGCCGCGAGCTCAATCGCATTCTCGATCTGTATGGGCGCAAGGTCGCAGCTGGCGAGTGGCGAGATTACGCCATCGACTTTCTCAAAGACCGCGCGGTTTTCTCGGTGTTCCGCCGCGCCTCGGAAGTGCCGCTCTATCGCATCGAAAAAAATCCGAAGCTGGCGCGCCGCCAAGGCACCTATAGCGTGATTTCGGCAACCGGCCTGATCGTGCGGCGTGGCCACGAGCTTGATCGTGTGTTGCGATCGATCGACCGTCTGGCACTAGTGCCCAACTGAGCAGCTAAGGCGGCTTGCTCGCTCCCGGGCCAAGTGCGCGTTGCATCTGGACGCTGTCGAGCCAGCGGTCGAACTTGTAGCCGATATTTTCGAATACGCCGGCATGTTTGAAGCCTGCGGCCTCGTGCAGGCCAATCGAAGCTGCCTGCTTCGAATCTCCGATCACCGCGACCATCAAACGAAATCCTTTTTCGGTGCAGGCCTCGATGAGGGCCTGCAGCAGTGCCTTGCCGACGCCACGACGGTGACTGTCGTGAGCGACGTAGACCGAGTTCTCCACGGTGAAACGGTAGGCCGGACGTGTGCGGTAGGGCCCGGCATAGGCGTAGCCGACGACGGCTCCATCAAGGACCGCCACAAAATAGGGAAAGCCGTGAGTCGTGAGCTCATCGAAACGGCGGCTCATTTCGGCCTCGTCGGGCGCGCTAAGCTCGAACGAGGCCGTGCCGTGCTCTACGGAATGGGCGTAGATACGCGTAATTGCCGGGATATCGGCGCGGGTGGCGGGTCGAACGGTGACGGTCATGCATCGCGGAGGCTATCAAAAAGCAAACGCCCGGGCATGAGCCCGGGCGCGCATTGCAGTCCTGTTGTCGGCGCCTAGCGGCGATCGCCCATAAAGCGCAGCAGGAACAGGAATATGTTGATGAAGTCGAGATAGAGCTGCAACGCACCCATGACAGCCTTGCGGCCGGCAATCGTGCCGTCGTCATTGGCGCTGTACATCTCCTTGATCCGCTGCGTGTCGTAGGCGGTCAAGCCTGCGAAGATCAGAACGCCGATCACCGAGATCGCGAACTCAAGTCCGCTGCTCTTGAGAAACATGTTCACGAGCATCGCCAGAATGAGTCCGAACAATCCCATGGTCAGGAACGACCCGATCGGCGAGAGATCGCGCTGTGTCGTGTAGCCGTAAAGACTCAACGCACCGAACGACGCCGCGGAGATGAAGAACGTGCGGGTGATCGACGCGCCGGTATAGGCCAGGAACACCGACGACAGCATGAGCCCGAGCAGGCCGGCGTAGACCATGAACAGCATGAGCGCCGTGCTTGGCTGCAGGTTGTTGATCCGGAAGCTCAGGAAGAACACAAGTCCAAGCGTTCCGAGAAACAGTACGATCGTCAGCGGGCCGCTGAAGATCGTCTGCCCGAATGACGTCAGGCCGGTGATCCGCCCTGTCGCATCGGTGACCACGGCGGCATTGAAGGTAAGCCAGGCGACGACGCCGGTCAGAGCGACGCCGGCGGCCATGTAATTGTAGACGCGGATCATGTAGGCGCGCAGGCCTACATCGATCGCTTCAGCACGCGCGGCGCCGAAGCCGCGGGCAGCTACGTTACGGTCGTAGTCCGACATCGAAGTTTCCTCTCTCATGTCCCGGCTTTGGCCGGGTTACACGTCACGCGCGACAGCGCAGTGCCATCGCGCTCGTGTTCCGAATCTAGTGGTTGGCTAGGCTTGGCGCCAGATATGGCCTGACAATGACCCTGCACCATTAATTTACAGGCCCGGACTATAGCCCAAATGCCGCGCGCCCGAGGGATACGCGGCGGAATGTCGCAAAAACTAGAGATTTCTCAGCACCGGGGCCGGTTTCTGGCCCAGAGCCACATAGGTGCCAGCCAGCCCGAGGGTGACGGTAACCATGACCGCCATGCCAGCCGCCGCCAGCGCCGGCCAGGGCAACCAGGTAAACGGAAGGTGCATAAGCTGCATGACGATCAACCAGGCCGCGAGCGAGCCGGCGATGACTCCGAAGAGGGCCGTGGCTGAGCCGATCAGCAGGTATTCGATCCCGTAGGCCGAAATCAGATGACGCCGCGTCGCGCCAAGCGTTTTCAGGATCACCGCGTCGTAAACCCGATGGTGATGGCCGGCCGCGAGCGCCCCGCCGAGCACCAGCGCGGCGGCCACAAGCGTGACGGCGCTGGCGCCGCGAATGGCCAGCACCAGGTTGGACACAATACTGCCGATTGCTTCGAGCGCCTCTTTTACGCGCACGACGGTGACCATCGGGAACGACTCGGCCACGGCCCGGATCGTGGCGGCTTCTTGTGCCGGCGTGCCGCCCCCCGGGTACGTCAGAGTTGCAAGGTTCGAATGTGGCGCTCCAGCAAAAGCATTCGGTGAAAACACCATAACGAAATTGATCCCAAGACTCTCCCAGTCGACCAGACGCATGTTGGCGATGGTGGCAGTTATGTTGCGGCCAAGTACATTCACGGTCACCGGATCACCGAGCTTGAGGCCGAGCCCGTCGGCAAGCCGTTTCTCGAATGAGACCAGCGGCGCTCCATTGTAGTCTTTGCCCCACCAGTGCCCCTCGACCAGCCGCGAGCCGGTCGGGACGTCGCTGGCATAGGTGATGCCGCGGTCGCCCTGCAGCACCCAGGCTGCATCGTCTCGCGGCTTGATGTTCTCCGCCGGCATGCCGCCGGCCGAAATGATCCGGCCGCGCAACATCGGCACGTCGTCGAGTATTGCCGATGGCGCATGAGTACGGATGAAGGTTTCGAAGCGTTGGGTCTGGTCGGCCGGTATATCGAGGAAATAGAACGAGGGTGCCCTCGCGGGCAGTTCATTCGAGAACTGCCGGCGAAGGTTGCCATCGATCTCGATAACGGTCACCAGCAGCGTGATACCAAGCCCAAGCGAGAGCACAATTGTCGGGGTCAACGCGCTCGGACGATAGATGTTGGCGATCGCCATCCGCAGACCCGCCGAATGCGGGCGGGGCAGACGTCTGGCCACCATCATCAACAGCGCGGCGACCACGTGCAACAGCACGAACACAGCCGCTGCGGTGCCGACGTAAATAACGGCGACGCGCCGGTCGTAGGCCAGTAGCACGGCTAGCGCGGCGAGAACGACGACCGCGAGAGCCGTAAGCGCGACATAGCGTTTGCGCGGCCAGCGCAGTTGCGGAGCAACCATATCCCGGAAAAGTGCGCCGACCGGCACATCATGTGCGCGTCCGAGCGGCCACAGCGCAAAGGCGAGCGCTGTGAGAACGCCGTAGACAATTGCCAGAACGAGCTCGCCGGGATGCAGCGCCGGCACGATCGGCAAGGGGATGATTGCGCCGAACGTCCACCAGATAAGAAAAGGCAGGGCCGCGCCGACGACAGCGCCGGCGATGCCGCCGGCGATCGCAAGCAATACGACCTGCGTGAGATAGATCACGAAGATGCGGCGTCCGCTGGCGCCCAGCGCCTTCATGGTGGCAATGGTGTCACGGCGCCGATCGAGATGGCTCTTTACCGCATTGCCGACACCGACACCGCCGACGAGAAGCGCGGTCAGGCCCACGATGGTGAGAAACTGGGTGAAGCGCTCAACATTGCGTTCGAGACGCGGCGACGCGTTGCTCCGGCTGCGGATCTCCCAACCGGCTTCCGGCAATCGCGCGCGCGCCTGCGTGGCCACGGCCTTTGCGGTGTCGTCGGATGCATTGTTGGCGGGGAGCCGCACCCGATAGTGCCACCGCACCAGGCTGCCCGGCTGCAACAATCCGGTCGCGCGCAGGGCGTCCTGGGTCACCAGCAGGCGCGGCCCGAAGCCGATGCCGCCCGCGAGTTTGTCCGGCTCATTGGCAAGTTCGGCACGAATTTCGATCGTGGCGCCACCAATGGTCAGCCGTGCTCCCGGTTTGATCTCGAGCCGTGCCATCAGCGTCGGGTCGGCTACGCCGCCGAAAATTCCGTCACGCTCGGCCAGTGCGTCGGACACCGGTCCGGGGGGATCGAGCGTCGTTTCTCCGAACAGCGGATAGGCGGCGTCGACCGCCTTCAGCTCAACCAGTGTTGCCTGGCCGCTCGTTGTGCGGGCCATCGCGCGCATGGTCGCAACGGTCGACGTTCTGCCCTGGCCATCCAGAAAGGCTAGTTCCTGCCGGGTTGCTTCACGCTGGATCAGCGTGAAGGCGAGGTCACCGCCAAGTATCACCTGACCTTCGCGCGCCAGGCCGTCGGCAAGGCTCGCCGCCAGCGATCCGACGCCGGCAATTGCCATGCTGCCCAGCGCGATGCAGGCGATAAAAACGTAGAAGCCACGAACCCCCGCACGCAGTTCGCGCAACGCGAAGCGCAGCGGCAGCCATCGCCCGTTGAGTCGTGTCTGTTTGCCTTCGGTCACGACACGCCCACGCCGTCAATTCGGCCCGATCGCAGGCGCACGACGCGAGCGCACCGGGCGGCGAGCGCCGGGTCGTGTGTGACCAGCACCAGCGTCGACTTGCGCCTGGCGTGGCCGGCAAACAAAAGCTCGATGATCTGCTTGCCCGTGTCCTCGTCCAGGTTTCCGGTGGGCTCGTCCGCTACGATGATCGCGGGATTCGGCGCGAGCGCGCGTGCCACCGCTACGCGTTGTTGCTCGCCGCCCGACAATTGTGCGGGATAGTGGTCGAGCCGGTCGCTCAGTCCGACGGCGGCGAGTTCGTCGCGCGCCTGCGCATGTGCGTCGGCAATCCCCGCCAATTCCAAAGGCACGGCGACATTTTCAAGCGCCGTCATTGTCGGGATCAGGTGAAACGACTGAAAAACGATCCCCACATGGCGGCCGCGAAATTGGGCAAGTGTGTCTTCATCGAGGGCACAGAGATTCTCGCCGGCGACCGTCACGTTCCCCGAATCGGCACGTTCGAGGCCGGCCATTACCATCAGCAAGGTCGATTTGCCTGAGCCGGACGGTCCAACGAGGCCAATTGCCTCGCCGTTCCCTATATGCAGGTCGATATCTTTGAGGATATGTACACGGGCCGCACCCTGCCCGAGCGAGAGATTAACACCGGCAAGCGCAATGGCCGGGCCCGCCTGGGAGTTATTTTTCATGGGACCTCATTTTCCGCAGCCTCGCTCATATGGGAGGAACCCCGTCCGGGTCCAGCACCTTGCACACTGGCTGCTGCTCACGTTGTTTTGTGTGTTTGTGCCCGTTGCGGCCGCGAGCGCGGCGGACAAGCCGATTCGTGTCGTCGTTCTCGGGGATTCGCTGACGGCCGGCTTTGGCCTGCCAGCCGAAGATGCATTCCCGGCAAAGCTTGCGCGGGCACTCAACGCGAAGGGCCTCACCGCTACGATTGCGAATGCCGGCGTGTCGGGCGATACCGCTTCGGGAGGACTAAGCCGCCTGGATTGGTCTGTTCCGGACGGGACCGATGCCGTGATCCTGGAGCTTGGGGCCAACGATGCCTTGCGCGGCCTTGATCCGAAAGTCACGAAGGCCGCACTCGACGCAATCCTGCGTAAGCTTGCCGATCGACGTATCGTTGTTCTGCTGGCGGGGATGCAGGCTCCGCGCAATCTCGGGCCTGAATACGCGCGCGATTTCGATTCCATCTATCCGGCGCTTGCCTCGACTCACCCGGTCGTCTTTTATCCATTTTTCCTCGAAGGAGTGGCCGCAGATTCCAAATTGAATCAGGCAGATGGCCTGCATCCCAATGCAGCCGGCGTCGACACGATCGTAGCGCGTATCCTGCCGCGGGTTGAAGAACTGATTGTCAGGGCACGTGCTGCACGTGCCTCGTGATTGGAAATCTGGTTATGCCGCGTCTCTTCACAGGTGTTGAGATTCCTCCTGATGTCGGACAGGCGTTGTCGACTTTGCGCGGCGGATTGCCCGGCGCCCGCTGGATCGATCCGGAAAATTATCACCTGACCTTGCGATTCATCGGGGACGTCGATGACAACATCGCACATGAGGTTGCGTCCATGCTCGGACGCGTGAAACGCGGTGCTTTTGAGCTGTATATGGAGGGATTGACCTCGTTCGGCGGCCGCAAGCCGCGTGCGGTCGTTGCCAGTGTCGTCCCGGCGCAGGCCTTGCTCGATGTACAGGCAGAGCACGAACGCCTGATGCAGCGCATCGGGCTCGAGCCGGAAGGCCGCAAATTCACGCCACATGTTACGTTGGCGCGCTTGCGTGAATCGTCCAGCCAGCAGGTCGCCGAATATCTTTCGGCCCGCGGCTATTTTCGTACGTCGCCCTTCCGGGTCTCACGCTTCGTGTTGTTCTCGTCGCGGGCGTCCGTCGGAGGTGGGCCGTACGTAGTCGAGGCGGGCTATCCGCTCAGCAACTGACGTCATGCCGGATTGAGCAGCCTGGATTGTACGTCGAGGACGACAGTCGCGACGCTATGGGCATCGGTGACCATCTCACGTATCAACGACAGCAAGGTGAAACGCGGGGGATCGACTTCTCCGACCACGCTGCCGAAATCGAGCTTGAGATCGGCTTCAAACTTGCTGGCCAATTGCTGCATACGCCGGTTGTCGGCGAGACAATGCATGCGCAACATTTTGATCCCACGATTGCGCGCGCTCAAAAGCGTGCGCTCGAGCAGGACCGTGCCAACCCCATGACTCTGCCACGGCAACTCGACGCTGAAAGCGGCTTCGCCTTCACGCGCGAACACTGGACCAATCGAGCGAAGCTCGGCGGCGCCCCGCAGCACGCTGTCGACAAAAAAGCCATGTAACACCACGCCGAATCCGCCTGCCGAGGCCGCATGCCGCGTGACGACGTCAGCCGAAACCGCGCCCGAAAAGCGCCGGTTGCGGCTTTCGTGATCGAGACGGAGCAGGTGGTCACGATAAGCGTCGGTCTCGCCGATCCACAATTTGCGGATCACACCGCCATCGGGCAAAGGCTCGTCCATCTCGGCTCTCCTTAAAAATAGTCGCCTTGCTTGGCAGCGTTTCCGGATGCTGCGGCTCGGCGGTTCCCGAATCGTAAGCATCAAGAGAATATGGTGCATTGCAGCAAGAATTCGACCTAGCGTCAGCCACGGCAACCCTCATCCACAAAAAACGCATATCTATCAAAGAATTATTGCAGGTTTTGTGCGCAATATAACGCACCTGAATCCGGCCCTGATTTACAGCGGTCCTCGTTCGCCATAGGTGTCGCAAACCCACCTTCTGCTCTTGGTCTCATGTCTGAAACCTTCAGCACACGCTACGCGGCGCTCGTCGCGGCTGGAAAAATCGAGGCCGATCCCGGTCAGGCAATGCTGGGCCGGCGGCTGGCGGCACTCGAGCAGCGCATCGACCAGCACCGGCTGGCGCGCAAATCGTCGTCGCTCGGTTGGCTTTTCGGAAAACGCGAACAGGCGGGGACGCCCCTTAAGGGCCTCTACGTCTACGGAGACGTTGGCCGCGGCAAGACGATGCTGATGGATCTTTTTTTCGAGACAAGCGCAGTCATCCGCAAGCGCCGCGTGCATTTCCACGAATTCATGGCCGACGTGCATGAGCGCGTGCACGTCTACCGGCAAGAAATCAAAAGCGGTGAGGCCAACGGACACGATCCGATCCAGCGCGCGGCTGCCGCGATCGCAGAAGAAACCTGGCTTCTATGTTTCGACGAATTCCACGTCACCGACATCGCCGATGCGATGATTCTCGGACGGCTCTTCACGCGGCTGTTCGAGCTCGGCGTTGTTGTCGTCGCAACGTCAAACCTTGCACCGAGTGAGCTTTACAAGGACGGGCTCAACCGCGCCCTGTTTTTGCCTTTCATTGCGCTGCTCGAGCGCCAATGCGAGATTATCCGGCTTGAGGCACGCATCGATTTCCGGCTGGAAAAACTCACCGGCGTTCCGACCTGGTATGTGCCGGACGATGTGAAAGCGGACGCCGCGCTCGATGAAGCCTGGCGGCGGCTTGCTGGCGGTCATGCCGGCGCGCCGCAGGAACTGACAGTCAAAGGCCACCCGGTGCGGGTACCGAAAGCGGCGATGGGCGTCGCGCGATTTTCGTTCGACGATCTATGCGCGCAGCCGCTGGCGGCGGGCGACTATCTCAGGATTGCGCACGAGTTCCATACAGTCATCGTCGACCATATTCCGGTGATGGACTACGCCCGTAGAAACGAGGCCAAGCGCTTCATCATTCTGATCGATACCTTCTACGACAATGCAGTGAAGCTGCTGGCCTCGGCGCGGGCGCAACCCGGCGAGCTATACACCGCGACCGAGGGCTACGAGGCCAACGAATTCAAGCGCACCGCGTCGCGATTGATTGAGATGCGGTCACAGGCTTACCTCGGGCTCCCGCACGGCCCGCGACAAGGTCCCGCATTCGACATCAAGGAAATCATCGAGACCTGACGCTGCATTTTGGCTCTGGACTCGGCGCCTTCCGTTTGCTGGTATAATGTATACAAGAGCGCAATGCTCAGGTTTCGGTGCCTTGTCGGGCCAAACCTAACCGGTTAACCACCACGCGGCCGCGATCCGCGGCAGCAGCAAGTCGAGAGTTTCCCCACCATGGCGCGTAACAAAATCGCGTTGATCGGTGCCGGCCAGATCGGCGGCACGCTGGCGCATCTCATTGGTCTCAAGCAGCTCGGCGACGTCGTGATGTTCGACGTCATGGAAGGAATTCCGCAGGGCAAAGCCCTCGATATCGCCGAGTCCTCGCCGGTCAACGATTTCGACGCCAAGTTCGTCGGCACCAACAGCTATGACGCCATTGAGGGCGCCAGCGTGTGCATCGTCACCGCAGGCGTCCCGCGCAAGCCGGGCATGAGCCGCGACGATCTTCTCGATATCAACCTGAAGGTGATGGGACAGGTCGGCTCCGGTATCAAGAAATATGCGCCGGATGCATTCGTCATCTGCATCACCAACCCGCTCGATGCGATGGTGTGGGCCCTGCAAAAAAGCTGCGGCCTGCCGCAGCAGCGGGTCGTGGGCATGGCAGGTGTGCTGGACTCCGCGCGCTTCCGGTATTTCCTCGCCGACGAATTCCATGTCTCGGTCGAAGACGTGACCGCTTTTGTGCTCGGCGGGCACGGCGACACCATGGTGCCGCTGATCCGCTATTCGGCGGTCGCCGGAATCCCGGTACCCGACCTGGTGAAAATGGGCTGGACCACGCAGACGCGCGTCGACGAGATCGTGAAGCGCACCGCGAACGGCGGCGCGGAGATCGTCAACCTGCTCAAGACCGGTTCGGCTTTTTATGCACCGGCAGCATCGGCGATCGCCATGGCGGAAAGCTACCTGCTCGACAAGAAACGCGTGCTGCCCTGCGCTGCCTGGCTCAATGGCGAATACGGCATCAAGGACCTTTATGTCGGCGTGCCGGTCGTGATCGGCGCCAAGGGCGTGGAGCGCATTGTCGAGATCGAACTCAATGGCAGCGAGCGCGCGATGTTCGAAAAATCGGCGGCGGCTGTGCAGGGCCTGGTCGAGGCCTGCAAGAAGATCGCGCCCAGTCTCGGCAACTAAGAAAAACGGCGGGTGGCATGAATATCCACGAATACCAGGCAAAGGCGGTATTGCGCGAATTCGGCGTTCCGGTGCCGCGCGGCGTTCCGGCTTTCACAGTGGACGAGGCCGTCAGCGGCGCCAAGGAATTGGGCGGTCCTGTGTGGGTCGTGAAGGCGCAGATTCATGCCGGCGGCCGCGGCAAGGCCGGTGGCGTGAAAGTCGTCAAATCGATCGACGACGTGAAAAAGGAATCCACCCGCATCCTGGGGTCGACGCTGATCACGCATCAGACCGGCCCGCAGGGAAAGAAGGTCAACCGGCTGTACATCGAGGAAGGCTCTGCGATCGACCGCGAGTTCTATCTCTCGGCACTCATCGACCGCGAAACCTCGCGCGTTGCCTTCGTGGTCTCGACCGAAGGCGGCATGGACATCGAGGAAGTCGCGCACAAGACGCCTGAAAAGATCCTGACATTCTCGGTCGACCCGGCCACCGGCATCATGCCGCACCACGGTCGGCGCGTGGCGCAGACACTCAAGCTTACCGGCGATCTCGCCAAGCAGATCGAGGCGATCCTGCCGAAGCTGTATGCCGCCTTCACGAGCAAGGACATGAGCCTGCTCGAGATCAATCCGCTGGTGGTGACCAAGGACAACAAAATCATCTGTCTCGACGCCAAGGTTGGCTTCGACGGCAACGCCCTCTATCGCCACGCCGATATCGTGGCGTTGCGCGACCTGACCGAGGAAGACGAAAAGGAAATCGAAGCCTCGAAATACGATCTCAACTACATCGCGCTCGACGGCTCGATCGGCTGCATGGTCAACGGCGCCGGACTTGCGATGGCGACCATGGACATCATCAAGCTCTACGGCATGGCGCCCGCGAACTTCCTCGACGTCGGCGGCAGTGCGACCAAGGAGAAAGTGACGGCGGCGTTCAAGATCATCACCTCAGATCCGAACGTGAAGGGCATCCTGGTCAACATCTTCGGCGGCATCATGAAATGCGACGTGATCGCCGAAGGCGTTGTCGCCGCGGTGAAGGAAGTCGGGCTGAAGGTGCCGCTGGTGGTGCGGCTCGAAGGCACCAATGTCGATCTCGGCAAGAAGATCATCAAGGAGTCCGGGCTCAACGTAACCTCGGGCGATGACCTCGACGATGCTGCGCAGAAGATCGTGAAGGCGGTGAAAGGCAATTGATGAATCTTCAGACAGGCACAGGAGGGAAGCGATGATCCGTCATGTTTTCGCGCTTGCAATCCTCGGCGCCGTTTCGACGCCCGCATACGCGCAGGATGCCGTTCCCGATCTCAAGGGGACCTGGACCGGAAAAGGCAAGGCAATCGTGTTCGGCAACAACGCCCACCATACAGGCAGGCAAACGACCTCCAGCCCGCCGCGCGTGCGCGACATCGAAGCGATCCATGTTGTCGAAGGTCAGGACGGACGATTGGCGTGGGGCCGTTCCTCATCCGCAGCTGCCAATACCAAGGAGCCGTTTGCCTGGGCGATTGCGAGCGACAACAAGTCAATCGTCGGCGCGGATATGGATGGTTACTTCCGGATCACGATCCTGTCGCCCGACCGCATGGAGAAATGTTACGCGCAGAACGCGGCACGCCAGAGCCGCGCGATTGTCGCGTCGTGCCAGATCATGAATCGGGAAAAACGGTAAGACGCTCCGATGTCCATCCTTATCGACAAGAACACCAAAGTCATCTGCCAGGGCTTCACCGGCAAGAACGGCACCTTCCATTCGCAGGCGGCGATCGCCTACGGCACCAGAATGGTCGGCGGCACGTCGCCGGGCAAAGGCGGCGCGACCCATCTCGATCTCCCGGTGTTCGACACCGTGGCTGAGGCCAAAGAAAAAACCGGCTGCGGTGCGAGCGTGATCTATGTTCCCCCACCCGGCGCCGGCGATGCGATCTGCGAGGCGATCCAGGCCGAAATTCCGCTCATCGTCTGCATCACCGAGGGCATCCCGGTGATGGACATGGTCAAGGTGAAGCGCTCGCTGAGCGGCTCGAAGTCGCGTCTCATCGGTCCGAACTGCCCCGGCGTGATGACGGCCGGCGAGTGCAAGATCGGCATCATGCCGGGCAACATTTTCAAGCCCGGCAAGGTCGGGATCGTCTCGCGCTCGGGCACCCTCACTTACGAAGCTGTCTTTCAGACAAGTCGCGAAAACCTGGGTCAGACGACGGCCGTCGGTATAGGCGGCGATCCGGTGAAGGGCACGGAATTTATTGCGGTGCTTGAAATGTTTCTTGCCGACCCGAAGACCGAGTCGATCGTCATGATCGGCGAAATCGGCGGTGCGGCCGAGGAAGATGCCGCGCAATTCCTGAAGGACGAGGCCAAACGGGACCGCAAGAAACCCATGGTTGGGTTCATTGCCGGGCGCACCGCGCCTCCCGGCCGCCGCATGGGCCATGCCGGCGCGATTATCTCGGGCGGCAAAGGTGACGCGGAGTCCAAGATCGCAGCCATGGAATCCGCCGGGATCAAGGTGTCGCCGTCGCCAGCACGCATCGGGAAGACGTTGGTCGAGGTGCTAAGAGGCTAGATCTTTTCAACAGAAGGTCTTTTGGGCTCGGACCCCATCAATAGCTCTGTAGGCGGCCATGCCACAGCGCGTTGAATACAAAGGGTTATTTTGAGCCGTTTTGTAGCAGTTGATCAAATAGGCAGAAAAACGATTCCCGGGAGGTGTTGCAATACGGTGACAGACTCCACCGACCGGTTGATTTAGGGTTTTTACCACACATGAGCGGCGCGGCTACGCTCTAAGTCCTTTCTTGGTTCTGCGATTTTGGGGGCTAGCATGAAAAAGCTTCTTCTCTCGGTAGTTGCTATTGTGGGATTCGGCGGCATCGCCGCCGCTGCGGATATGCCAGCCAAGAGCGCGGCGCCAGTCGTCACGCGGCCGGCCTGCGGTGCAGCCCAGTTCCAGGGCTTTTATGCCGGTATCAGCGGCGGTGGTGTGAAGCACATCGCCAGTCGTACCGACAACGATGAGTTCCTTGTAGACGCCGCGAGCTATAATCTCGACAAATGGGGCGGGATCGTCGGCGGCACGCTCGGCTACAACTTCGCAAGGTGCAATACCGTGTGGGGGGTCGAGATCGACGGCAGTTGGACCAGTGTTAACAATGATCTTACACTCCATCCCAATTCGGTCTTTTTTCAAACCCTTGGCACCAAAATGCAGGGGTTCGGAACGGCGCGCGGTCGCGGCGGCGTGGTCGTGGACGACGTGTTCATCTATGCGACCGGTGGCTTCGCCGTAGCCCGATTCAAGACACTTTGGCAAGATTTCAACAACGGCTTCACCCCGAACGACACCTTTGAGCAAAGTCAAACGCGATGGGGCTGGACCGCCGGCTTTGGTGCCGAGTGGGCCTTCGCGCGCAACTGGACCTTCAAGTCCGAGGTGCTCTACGCCAACTTCACGGATCGCACGTACACTCATAATTTTCCGAGCTTTGGCAACGCCTCCTTTACGGACAGCGACCAGATTTGGGTAAGCCGCATCGGCGTCAACTACCGGTTCGGTGGTGGGCTGTAAGGGTCTGACTAAGGCTCCGGCAGTCTGGACAATTTAAGGGCCCCGGCAGGGATGCCGGGGCCCCGTTTGTTTGTGTGGCCGAGGTCGCGTAATGCTGCAGCTGTTTAGACCTAGGCCAGAGGCGTCGCCTACGATCAAGTGGTGTCAGCGCTCGGCGATCTGTTGGTACAAGTGCTGAAATCCTGATTCAGTGCTAGGTCTTTCATAGACTTACAGACGTCATAAATAGAGTTACAACAGCCATACCAACGCTGCGGCCGGTTTTCGGTCGCGGCGAGGTGCGCATTTTTCAGGCCGCGCAAGGATCAGACCATGTCCCGCCAGGACGCCAACGCAATCTTTGCCAACACGTCTTTCCTCTACGGCGGCAATGCCGCCTACATCGAAGATCTCTACGCCAAATACGAAGCCGATCCGGCGGCGGTGGACGCCGAGTGGCGGGCCTTTTTTCAAAGCTTGAAGGACGAGAAGGCCGACGTCGTCAAAGGCGCGCGCGGGGCCTCCTGGAAGAAGCCGAACTGGCCCGTGCGCGCCAATGGCGATCTCGTTGCGGCGCTCGACGGCCAATGGGCCGAGACCGAAAAGAAGATCGGCGAGAAGATCTCGTCGACGGCGCGGGCGAAGGGCGTCGAACTCACATCTGCCGACGTCCTGCAGGCTACGCGCGATTCGATTCACGCGCTGATGCTGATCCGTGCCTACCGCATCCGCGGCCACTTCCATGCCAAGCTCGATCCGCTGGGACTCGAGCCTGAAAAGAACGAGGAGGAACTGGATCCGCGCTCCTACGGCTTCACCGAAGCCGACATGGATCGGAAGATCTATCTCGACAAGGTGCTCGGTCTCGAGTTCGCCTCGATGCGCGAGATCGCCGGCATCCTTCGCCGGACCTACTGCCAGACGCTCGGTGTCGAGTTCATGCACATCTCGAATGCCGCCCAGAAGAGCTGGATCCAGGAGCGCATCGAGGGTCGCGACAAGGAGATCACCTTCACCCGTGAGGGCAAGCGCGCGATCCTCAACAAGCTGGTGGAAGCGGAAGGCTTCGAGAAATTTCTCGACGTCAAATATACCGGCACCAAGCGCTTCGGGCTCGACGGCGCCGAAGCGCTGATCCCGGCGCTCGAGCAGATCATCAAGCGCGGCGGCAATCTGGGCGTGGAGGAAATCTGCATCGGGATGCCGCACCGCGGCCGTCTCAATGTGCTCACGCAGGTGATGGGCAAGCCGCACCGCGTGCTGTTCCACGAATTCAAAGGCGGCTCGGCGACGCCCGACGAGATCGAAGGCTCCGGCGACGTGAAATATCACCTCGGTGCCTCGTCCGACCGTGAGTTCGACAACAACAAGGTTCATTTGTCGCTGACGCCAAACCCGTCGCATCTCGAAATTGTCGACCCGGTGACGCTCGGCAAAGTGCGCGCCAAACAGGACCAGCATGGCGCTACTCCCGACGAGCGCACAATGGTGATGCCGCTGCTCATTCACGGCGACGCCGCGTTTGCCGGCCAGGGGGTGGTGGCCGAGTGCTTCGGTTTGTCCGGCCTGAAAGGCTACCGCACCGGCGGCTCACTGCACTTCATCGTCAACAACCAGATCGGATTCACCACCTATCCGCGCTACTCGCGCTCATCGCCTTATCCGTCCGATGTCGCCAAGATGATCGACGCCCTGATTTTTCACGTGAATGGCGACGATCCCGAAGCGGTGGTTTTCGCAGCGAAAGTTGCGACAGAGTACCGGCAGAAATTCCAGAAGCCCGTCGTCATCGACATGTTCTGCTACCGGCGCTTCGGTCACAATGAAGGCGACGAGCCTTCGTTCACCCAGCCGCTGATGTACAAGAAAATTCGCGCGCATCCGACGACGCTGGAGATCTACGGCAAGAAACTCGTCGGCGAGGGCGTCGTCACCGAAGGCGAAGTTGAAAAGATGAAGGCCGACTGGCGCACGCGTCTCGACGCCGAATTCGAGGCCGGCCAGGGCTATAAGGCGAACAAGGCCGACTGGCTCGACGGACGCTGGTCCGGAATGAAAGCAGCGCGCGATGCCGACGATCCGCGGCGCGGCAATACCGGCGTCGATGCCGGCCTGCTGCGCGAGATCGGCCAAAAGATCACCACCGTTCCGGAAGGGTTCGTCGTTCACAAGACAATCCAGCGCTTCCTCGAGCATCGCGCCAAGGCGATTGAAAGCGGCGAGGGAATTGACTGGGCGACGGGCGAAGCGCTCGCCTTGTGCTCGCTGCTCAAGGAAGGCCATCCCGTGCGGCTGTCCGGCCAGGACACCGAACGAGGCACTTTCTCGCAGCGGCATTCCGTGCTTTTCGATCAGAATAGCGAGGAACGCCACACGCCGTTCAACCATCTCGGTGATCCGCAGGCGCGCTTCGAGGTGCTCAATTCGAGCCTCTCGGAAGAAGCCGTGCTCGGCTTCGAATATGGCTATTCCACAGCCGAGCCGAACGCTCTCACGCTGTGGGAAGCCCAGTTCGGCGATTTCGCCAACGGCGCACAGGTGGTCTTCGACCAGTTCATTTCATCGGGCGAGCGCAAATGGCTGCGCATGTCAGGCCTCGTGTGCCTGTTGCCACACGGCTACGAGGGGCAGGGGCCGGAGCACTCATCGGCGCGACTCGAGCGCTTCCTGCAGATGTGCGCGGAAGACAACATGCAGGTTGCGAACTGCACCACGCCGGCTAATTACTTCCACATCCTCCGCCGGCAGCTCAAACGCGAAATCCGCAAGCCGCTGATCCTGATGACGCCGAAGTCGTTGCTGCGCCACAAGCGTGCGGCGTCGCGCCTCGACGAAATGACGACCGGTACCTCGTTCCACCGGCTGCTTTGGGACGATGCGCAGTTGCTGCCGAACGAGAAGATCAAGCTCGTGACCGACGACAAGATCCGCCGCGTCGTCATGTGCTCGGGCAAGGTTTATTACGATCTCTACGACGACCGCGAGAAACGCGGCATCAACGACATTTATATTCTACGGCTCGAGCAGCTTTATCCATTCCCGACCAAGGCGCTGGTCGCGGAGCTTTCCCGCTTCAAACAGGCGGAAATGGTCTGGTGCCAGGAAGAGCCGCGCAACATGGGTGCCTGGTTCTTCATCGACGTTTTCCTGCAATGGATTCTCAACCAGATCGGCGCCAAGCACCGCACCATGCGCTACGCAGGACGTCCGGCGTCTGCCTCGACCGCGGTCGGGCAGATGTCGAAGCATCTGGCACAGCTCAAGCAATTCCTCGATGAGGCGCTGGGATAGACTAGCTGGCTGTCATGGTGGGGCATGGCAAATGAGAGGCAAGGCAAAACATGGCTGACATCCGCGTGCCGACCCTCGGCGAATCGGTGACGGAAGCCACCGTTGGAAAATGGTTCAAGCAGCCGGGCGATGCCGTGGCGGTCGATGAGCCGCTGGTCGAGCTTGAGACCGACAAGGTGACGCTCGAGGTGCCTGCTCCGGCAGCCGGCGTATTGTCGGAGGTTGCAGTGAAGAACGGCGATACGGTCGCCGTCGGGGCGCTGCTGGGGCAGATCAAGGAAGGTGCCGGTGCCGCGCCCAAGGCTTCTGCGCCGGCGGCAAAACCCGCGGAAATCCCGAAACAGGCGCCTGCGGCTCCGCAAAGATCGGCTGAAATGCCGACGCCGCCCTCGGTACGCAAGCTGGCTGCGGAAAGTGGCGTCGACCCGTCGAAAGTCAGCGGCACCGGTCTGCATGGGCAGGTCACCAAAGGCGACATGCTGAGCGCGATCGAGCGCGCCGCGGCGCAGCCGACGCCGGTCTCCGCACCGGTGCAGATGCGCGCGCCGTCACCCGCCGACGATGCCGCGCGTGAAGAGCGCGTGCATATGACGCGGCTGCGCCAAACGATTGCACGCCGCCTGAAGGATGCACAGAACACGGCCGCCATGCTCACGACCTTCAATGAGGTCGACATGAGCGCGGTGATGCATCTGCGCAATCAGTACAAGGACCTGTTCGAGAAGAAACACGGGGTGAAGCTCGGCTTCATGGGCTTCTTCGTGCGTGCTTGCATACAGGCACTGAAGGAAATCCCCGCTGTCAATGCCGAGATCGATGGCACCGACATCGTCTACAAAAATTACTATCACATCGGAATTGCCGTCGGCACCGACAAAGGCCTGGTGGTGCCGGTTGTGCGTGACGCCCAAACAATGTCGCTGGCAGAGATCGAGAAGACCATTGCCGATCTCGGCCGCCGCGCACGCGACGGCAGCCTCAAAATCGAGGAGATGCAAGGCGGCACGTTCACCATCACCAATGGTGGGGTGTACGGTTCATTGATGTCGACGCCGATCCTCAACGCACCGCAGTCCGGCATTCTCGGCATGCACAAGATCCAAGAACGTCCCATCGTTGTTGCAGGGAAGATCGAGGCGCGGCCGATGATGTATCTTGCGTTATCCTACGATCACCGCATCGTCGATGGGCGTGAGGCCGTCACCTTCCTGGTACGAGTGAAGGAAGGACTGGAAGACCCGGCGAGGGTCGTGCTGGATTTGTAAGGTTATGGCCTACGATCTCATTGTTATCGGTACCGGTCCCGGCGGTTACGTCTGCGCGATCCGCGCGGCGCAGCTTGGATTGAAAACGGCGGTTGTCGAGAAAAGTGCAACGTTTGGCGGGACTTGCCTCAATATCGGCTGCATCCCCTCGAAGGCACTTCTGCACGCCTCAGAGCTTTTCGAGGAAGCCGGCCACACCTTCGGCAAAATGGGGATCGGGGTTTCGCCGCCGAGGCTGGATCTCAAGGCCATGATGGCCTTCAAAGATCGGGGCGTCGACGGCAACGTGAAGGGCGTCGACTTCCTTCTGAAGAAGAACAAGGTCGATACTTTTCACGGCGCGGGGCGCATCACTGCCTCCGGCAAGGTCGAAGTCAAAGGTGCTGATAACAAGACGCAGACGCTGGAAACCAAATCCATCGTCATTGCCACGGGCTCCGACGTTGCGCGTCTCAAAGGCATCGATATCGACGAAAAGCGTATCGTCTCATCGACCGGCGCGTTGTCGCTGCCGGAGGTTCCCAAACATCTGCTTGTAGTCGGGGCCGGCGTGATCGGGCTCGAGCTGGGCTCCGTCTGGCGCCGGCTTGGCGCGCAGGTGACCGTCGTGGAATTTCTTGACGGCGTTCTGCCTGGCATGGATGGCGAGGTCCGCCGCCAGGCGCAGCGATTGCTCGAAAAGCAGGGAATGACGTTCAAACTGTCATCAAAAGTGACCGCGGTCGATGCATCCGGAAAACGGCTCAAGGTGACGGTCGAGCCCGCGAAAGGTGGAACGGCCGAAACGATCGAGGCCGACATTGTTCTGGTTGCGATCGGGCGTGTACCGTACACCGAGGGTCTCGGCCTCAGCGAGGTCGGCGTGAAGCTCGACGAGCGCGGACGTGTGGTTGTCGATCATTACTACGCGACGAGCGTCCCCGGCATTTGGGCAATCGGGGATGTCATTGCGGGGCCGATGCTGGCGCACAAGGCCGAGGACGAAGGGGTTGCAGTCGCGGAAATTCTGGTCGGGCAGGCGGGCCACGTGAACTACGACGCCATTCCGAACGTCGTCTACACTTTCCCGGAAATCGCGACCGTCGGAAAAGGCGAAGAGGAATTGAAGGCTGCCGGCGTCGCCTACAACGCCGGAAAATTCCCGTTCACCGCCAACGGGCGTGCGAAGGTGAACCTGACCACCGATGGTTTTGTGAAAATCCTTGCCGACGCCAAGACCGACCGTGTGCTGGGCGTTCAGCTCATCTGCGCCGATGCCGGCAACATGATCGCCGAGGCTGCCATAGCAATAGAGTTCGGTGCATCGGCCGAAGACATTGCGCGCACCTGCCACGCACATCCGACATTGTCGGAGGCCGTCAAGGAAGCGGCGATGGCGGTGGCGAAGCGCACAATTCATATGTAGCTTCAGCGATACCAAGGAAAAATCGGGGGTAATCAAATGGCCAAAGGCCATAAGGATAAAGTTGCGGTCATCACCGGCGCGGCGGGCGGCATCGGGCAGGCCTTTGCGAAGCGGCTGGCCGAAGACGGCGTGCACGTCGCCATCGCCGACCTCGGCGACAGCAGCGCCACCGTGAAGATGGTCGAGGCCGCCGGCCGCCAGGCCATTGCGGTCAAATGCGATGTCGCTTCGGAAGCGTCCGTGGCGGCCATGGTCAAGGAAGTCGGCAAGAAGTTCAGCAATGTCGATATCGTGGTGAATTGCGCCGGCATCTTCCCGCAGAAGAATTTTCCCGAAATGACCTTCGCAGACTGGCGCACCGTGCTCTCGATCAATCTCGACGGTACGTTTCTGGTGACGGCTGCATTTGTACCCGGCATGCGGGCGCGCAAATGGGGGCGTGTCGTCAATATGGCATCAAGCACGCTTGGCTCGGTGGTGACCGGGTTTGCGCATTACGTCGCGAGCAAAGGCGGTATTGTCGGCTTCACGCGTGCGCTCGCCAGCGATCTCGCGCCGGACGGAATTACGGTGAATGCGATCGCGCCAGGACTGACCCGATCGCCGGGCACATTGGTCCGCGCACCGCGGCCGGGTTTCAAGACCATGGATGATGAGTTTACCGCCGTCGCCCAGATGCAGGCGATCAAGCGCGTGGAAGTGCCCGACGATCTGGTTGGCGCCGTGTCGTTCTTGACCAGCGACGACGCTGCTTTCATCACCGGACAGACCCTGAACGTCGACGGCGGACGCGTGCGCAGCTAGTGTCCGGCCAGATGGAGTGCGTGCGGTGCCAACAGGCCCAGCGCCATGAAGCCAAGGCCAACTATTCCTGCAGTACCCGCCAACCAGGCCAGTGCGAAAATTCCCGTAATGACTGCAGACGAAGCGACAACGATGCCGATCTGGAACGCGGCGGACGCAAATTCATACTGGTGATAGCGCGCTAGCCACTCGTCGCGCTGGTGTTCGTACTTTTCGGCCAGCGCTCGCAATTCCTTTCGGCCATCCTGCTCCTTCGGATCGGAGTCGTACCTGCTCACTGTATTGCGCCAGGTTTCGATTTGCTTGGTGGCCGCAGCCTTGCTCTCCTCACTGGTAAGTAGCGGCAGCTGTAGCGCCATGGCCTCGGCAGCAACGCGAAGACTGGTCTGCCGGATGGTCTTTGCCTGAAAAAAATTCCAGGTGTCGGAGGACTTGATGTTGTCGGCGATCGCATTGGTTTGCGCGCTCTTGCCCAGCGTCTCGGAGAACGCAAGAAACAGTGCCAACACGGCGATCAGCAGTGCGATTTTTTTGTTCGAATGCGATGCATGCTCGGCGTGCTCGGCATGCTCCAGATTTTCGTGCGCGCTCATCGCCCCCTCCCGTGATCCGGGCCACGATGATAGCAGAGGGCGGTCAGGTGCAAGAGGGCTAGTTACGCGCGTGGGTGAGCGTTGTTATAAACTTCCAGTAAACGCTCGGCATCGACCCCTGTATAAATCTGCGTGGTCGACAATGAAGCGTGTCCGAGCAACTCCTGAATAGATCGCAGGTCGCCCCCGCGTGCGAGCAGATGCGTCGCGAAGGAATGCCGCAAGGCGTGCGGCGTAGCGGTGTCGGCCAGCCCGAGTACGCCGCGCAGCCTTTCCATCGTCAACTGCACAATACGCGGTGACAGTGGCTTGCCGCGCGCCCCGACAAAAAGTGGCCCGTTCGGAGGATTTTCGTATGGGCAGAGGGTCAGGTACTCGGAAATCGCCTTCGTGACCTGAGGAAGTACCGGCACCATGCGGGTTTTGTTGCCCTTTCCGGTGACGATGAGGCTATCGGACTTACCGGTGATGTCCTTGCGCTTCAGCCCGAGGGCCTCGGAGATCCGGAGGCCGCATCCATAAAGCAGCGCGAGCACCGCCGCGTCGCGCGCGATGATCCATGGCTCGCGTTCTTCACCCTGACGCAAGTCCGTGTCGGTGATTTTCTTGGCGGCGGAAATGGCCAGCGGTTTTGGCAGTGTTCTCGGCAGTTTCGGTGTTCGCACCGCCGCCAGTGCCGCAACTTTTCCTTTCCCGTTTCGCTCGAGAAAGCGCGTGAAAGAACGGCAGCCCGCAAGCGTCCGCATCAGCGAGCGATTGCCGGCACCCTTGTTTCGCCGCGCGGCCATGAAGGCGCGAATATCGGCCGGGGTCAGCTTGGCGAGCTGCTTCAGCGTGGGTGCGGAGCCCAAATGTCCAGTCAGAAAGCTCAGGAACTGGGACACGTCGCGCTGATAGGCATCCAGTGTTGTCGCGGACATGCGGCGCTCGGCGCCGAGATGACTAAGCCATCGCGCGATTTCGGCACTGGTGTCGGGCGCGACGCGAAACCCGTCCATGGTGGGTGTCTTGGCGGCAGTCATTGCGGCAAGAGTGACATTGCTTTCTTCACCCTTCCTTAAAGCCGCGGAATCGGCCAGACCTGAGCCATGACCACGCGCGTCGTCGATATTCTGGTGCCGGTGGCGCTTGACCAGACCTATTCCTACCGGGTTCCGGCCGGGCTCGAGCTTGCGCCGGGCAATCTGGTGTCGGTGTCGCTCGGTGCACGGGAATGCATGGGTGTCGTCTGGGCGGAAAATCCCGCGCCAAATCCACGACTGCACAACCGGCTGAAAGACGTTGATGAGAAGCTCGACGTGCCGCCGCTCAAAGCCGAGCTGCGCCAGTTCGTCGACTGGGTTTCCGGCTACACGCTGGCGTCGCGCGGCACCGTGCTGCGTATGGCCCTGCGCATGGGTGAGCATCTCGGACCGGGACGCGAGCAAGTCGGCGTCCGCCTGGCCGGCCCGCCGCCGCAACGAATGACGCCGGCACGCGCGCGCGTGCTCCGGCTTGTTGCAGACGGGCTCACGCGTTCGAAAGGGGCGGCGGCGAAGGAAGCTGGCGTCAGCGCAAGTGTCATCAATGGATTGATCGATGAAAGCGCGCTCGAAACCGTGGTGATCCCGCCTGATCCGGTCGCGCTGCCGCCGGACCCCGACTTCAGCAAACCCGGATTCGCGCTCGCGCAGCTTGCCGCCGCCGATATGTTGAGCAGGACGGTTGAGCAAGGCGGCTATACGGTGACCTTGCTGGACGGAGTCACCGGTTCGGGGAAGACCGAGGTCTACTTCGAAGCAGTCGCCGAAAATATCCGGCGCAAGCGGCAAACCTTGATCCTGATGCCGGAAATAGCGCTGACCGCCCAGTTTCTCGACCGCTTCTCCAGCCGCTTCGGCACGCGGCCGGGCGAATGGCACTCGCAAATTTCACCGCGCAAGCGCGCGCAGACCTGGGCCGCGGTTGCCGCGAATAAAGTCTCGGTGATTGTCGGCGCCCGTTCGGCCTTGTTCTTGCCCTATGCCGATCTTGGACTCATCGTCGTCGACGAAGAGCACGACCCGGCCTACAAGCAGGAAGATGGCGCGCACTACCACGCACGAGACATGGCGGTCGTGCGCGGCTCGATCGCGAAAATTCCGGTTGTGCTCGCATCGGCGACCCCCTCGGTCGAATCGGAGGTGAATGCACGTCGCGGCCGTTACCGGCATGTGCATTTGCCTGAGCGTTTCGGGGGCGCGCATCTGCCATCGATCGAAGCGATCGACATGCGTCGCGAGGGTCCACCGCGCGGACGTTTCATCTCACCGCGGCTGGCCGAGGCAGTGGCGGTATCGCTGACGCGCGGCGAGCAGGCGCTGCTGTTTCTCAACCGTCGCGGCTACTCGCCCCTCACATTGTGCCGGGCGTGCGGTTTCCGCTTCCACTGTCCGAATTGCGATGCCTGGCTCGTTGACCATCGGTTCCGGCGCAGGCTCGTGTGTCATCACTGCGGCTATTCGATTCCACCACCGGCGGAATGTCCAAATTGCCACGCCACTGAAAGTCTCGCTGCCGTCGGCCCGGGCGTGGAGCGGCTCGAACAGGAGGCGGCTGAACTGTTCCCGCAGGCCCGCATTCTTGTGCTGTCGAGCGATCTCGTGGAATCGGTCGAACGCCTTCGGCAAGAGCTCGACGACGTCGCCGAGGGACGTTTCGATCTCGTCATCGGTACGCAACTTGTCGCCAAAGGGCACCATTTTCCCAAACTCAACCTGGTCGGCATCGTCGACGCGGATCTTGGCCTTGGCAACGGCGACCCCCGTGCGCCGGAGCGTACTTTTCAGTTGTTGCATCAGGTGGTTGGACGAGCAGGGCGTGAGGAGGGACGGGGTCTCGGCTACCTGCAGACCCACCAGCCAGAACATCCGGTCATGCGCGCGCTTATCTCCGGCGACCGCGAGGCCTTCTACAAAAACGAAATCGAACAGCGCGAGCGCACGGGCTATCCGCCATTTGGGCGGCTGGCAGGGCTGGTTATCACCGCAAATGAGCGGCACGCCGCCGAAGCCTACGGCCGTACCCTCGCCAAGGCCGCTCCTGGCGACGAACATGTCCGCGTGCTCGGTCCTGCCGAAGCACCGATCGCGGTCGTGCGTGGCCGGCATCGCTTCCGGCTGCTGGTGAAATCGCCGCGCGCTTTCGACCTTTCGACTTACTTGCGCGCTTGGCTTGCCGCGGCGCCCAAGCCGCGCGGCAATGTGCGGCTGGAAGTGGACGTCGATCCGCAGAGTTTCTTCTAGACGTTACGACGCAAACTTCAGTCCGGCGATTCCGCAAACGATCAGGCCAATGCAGACGAGCCGGGATGCTGTCGCGGGCTCACTGAACAGAATTATGCCAAGCGCCGCTGTACCGACCGCACCGATGCCGGTCCATACGGCGTATGCCGTTCCTACTGGCAAACTTTTCAACGCGAGGCCCAGCAGCGCGAGACTGAGTGCCATGGCCGCGACCGTCAGCAAGGTTGGAAAGAGGCGCGAGAAGCCTTCCGTATATTTCAATCCGATGGCCCAGCCGACCTCAAAGAGGCCGGCGAGAAAAAGATAGAGCCACGCCATATCTGTTCTCCCTTTACGCCGCAATCACTCGGGCATTTCGTCGTGGCGCGCATTCGGCTGCAACAAGACACATGCAGCCGCTGCGAAAATCATGGCAAAACCGATCACGTCGGGTATCGTCAGGTGTTCGCCAAGCACAATCACAGTTGCGCTAATGCCGATCACGGGGACCAAAAGCGATCCGAGCGCTGCAGTCGTGGCTGGCAACCGACCCACGATCGACCACCATAGGAAATGGGCAAGCCCAACCCCGAACAATCCAACAAAAAGGATTGCCAGTATCGTATCCCTCTGCAGTGGCCAGAGATGCGGATAGCCTTCGAAAGCGAAGTTCCCGATGATGATGAACACCAGTCCGAACAACAATTGCCACGCCGCGTTGACCAGCGGCTCAACCGTTACTTTCGCCCATTTGATGTAGACGGTCGCAATGGCCCAGGTCAGCGCGCAGCCGAGCGAATAGGAGACAAATGGAGGAAACCCGGTGGCAAACAATGGCCACAGCAGAATTGTAATGCCGGCGATGCACAGACCGAATGCAAACCAGCGAATCGTATTGAGACGTTCGCCGAGCACGAGCCAGCTGAGCACGACCGTCCATATTGGCATCGAATAGGTGATGATAATTGCGCGCGAAGTGGCACCGCTGAGTTGCGCGAAACCGGAAAGGACCTGAAATCCCGCGACATTGAGCAATCCCGCAACCATGACATGAACGTACTCGCCACGAGGTACCTTCATGTTGTGGCCAGTGACGCTGGCCGCCAAAAACAGAATTGCGGCGCCTATGCCGGAGCCGGCAACGCGCAGGCTCCAAGGCGATATCTCGCGTAAGGCAAACGCGGCGGCGATCCAGTTCAACCCCCACGCAAATGCAAGCAGCACGACCAGCAGCCTTGCGGTCGCGGCGCTGTCTGCTTTCGCCTTCGGATTTGCCATTGCGATGGGGGAGTCCGGCCGGTGCTTCGGTAGCGCACGCTATAGCGCACTCGTCTGCCTGGCGAGGTAGCTCTGCGATGCAAATTTGAGGTCAGCCGCATGTCGTCCCCGGGCGCCGGATACCGCGACGAATGGGCCGCCGTGTTGCACCGCCATGCCTGCTGTGTTAGCTAGCCCACGATTTCAGGGGGTTTCCGCAGACTTTCGCGACGTCTCCAGGAATCGGAATTCCAGCTTGGATTCCAATGGTTTGCGCCGCCTTCCGCGACGGTGTCCGGCCTGTGGATGAAGTAGAGGCAACGAGCGTTCCCGTGGCAGGTAAAGATCAGACCATCTCCGGCATGGCCGGGCGTTATGCCACCGCGTTGTTCGAGCTCGCGCTCGAGAACAAGGCGGTCGATGCGGTAAAAAAAGATCTCGATCAGTTCGACGCGCTCATTGCCGAAAGTGCCGACCTCAGCCGCCTGGTGCGCAGTCCGGTCTTCGACGCCGACGAGCAGCTCAAGGCGTCGTCCGCGGTCCTCGCCAAGGCCGGTATCGGCGGCCTCGCTGCAAATTTCCTGAGAGTGATCACCACGAACCGCCGGCTGTTCGCCGTGCGCGACATGATCCGCGGCTATCGTGCGCTGGTCGCGCGCCACAAGGGCGAGGTGACTGCCCACGTGACTGTTGCCGAGAAACTCAGCGACACACATCTCGACGCTCTCAAGAGCACGCTCAAAACGGTGACGAACGGCAAGGACATCGACCTCGACGTCAAGATTGATCCAGCCATCATCGGCGGGCTCATCGTGAAAGTCGGCAGTCGCATGGTCGACAGCTCGCTCCGCACCAAACTCAATTCGATTAAATTAGCGATGAAAGAGGCCCGCTGATGGATATCCGCGCCGCAGAAATTTCCGCAATCCTGAAAGAGCAGATCAAGAATTTCGGCCAGGAAGCCGAAGTATCCGAGGTCGGCCAGGTGCTCTCCGTCGGCGATGGCATCGCCCGCGTCTACGGTCTCGACAATGTCCAAGCCGGCGAACTGGTCGAGTTCGAGAATGGTGTGCGCGGTATGACGCTCAACCTCGAAATCGACAATGTCGGTATCGTCATTTTCGGCAACGACCGCGAGATCAAGGAAGGCCAGACCGTCAAGCGCACCGGCGCGATCGTTGACGTGCCCGTCGGCAAGGGCTTGCTCGGCCGCGTCGTAGACGCGCTTGGCAACCCGATCGACGGCAAGGGTCCGATCAAGTCCGACAAGCGCGCGCGTGTCGATGTGAAGGCGCCCGGTATCATTCCGCGCAAGTCGGTGCACGAACCGATGGCAACCGGTCTTAAGGCGATCGACTCGCTAATTCCTATCGGTCGCGGCCAGCGTGAGCTGATCATCGGCGACCGTCAGACCGGCAAGACCGCGATTGCGCTCGATACGATCCTCAATCAGAAACCGCTCAATGCGCAGCCGGACGAGAAGATCAAGCTTTATTGCGTCTACGTTGCGGTTGGCCAGAAGCGCTCGACCGTCGCGCAATTCGTGAAGGTGCTCGAGGAGCAGGGCGCGCTCGACTATTCGATCATCGTTGCGGCCACCGCCTCCGATCCCGCGCCGATGCAGTACCTGGCGCCATTCTCGGGCTGCACGATGGGTGAGTTCTTTCGCGACAACGGCATGCACGCCGTCATCATTTACGACGACTTGTCGAAGCAGGCTGTGGCCTATCGACAGATGTCGCTGCTGCTGCGCCGTCCGCCGGGCCGTGAGGCTTATCCAGGCGACGTGTTCTATCTGCATTCGCGCCTGCTCGAGCGCGCGGCCAAGATGAATGACGAGAATAAGGCAGGCTCGCTGACCGCGCTGCCGGTCATCGAGACGCAGGCCAATGACGTGTCCGCCTACATTCCGACCAACGTCATCTCCATTACCGACGGGCAGATCTTCCTGGAAACCGACTTGTTCTATCAGGGTATTCGTCCGGCGGTGAACGTTGGTCTCTCGGTGTCGCGCGTGGGTTCTGCCGCGCAGACCAAGGCGATGAAGAAGGTCGCCGGTCGCATCAAGGGTGAGCTCGCGCAGTACCGCGAAATGGCCGCCTTCGCGCAGTTCGGGTCCGATCTCGACGCGACGACGCAACGATTGCTCAATCGCGGCGCACGCCTGACCGAGCTTCTCAAGCAACCGCAATTTTCGCCGCTCAAGATGGAGGAGCAGGTTTGCGTAATCTACGCCGGCGTCAACGGATATCTCGACCCGATGGACGTCGGCCGCGTGCGACCGTTCGAGAGCGGACTCCTGACGCTGCTGCGCACCAAGCACGCCGATCTGCTCGACAGCATTCGCAAGAGCGGCGATCTGTCGGATGCCGATGCGGCCAAGCTCAAGGGTTTGGTCGACAGCTACGCCAGAACGTTCGCCTGATGGCAGCATAGGGAGCGACCCGGGAACCGTTCGACATGGCCAGCCTCAAGGACATGCGCGTTCGCATCGCCGCTACCAAGGCGACGCAAAAGATCACCAAGGCCATGCAGATGGTCGCGGCGTCCAAGCTGCGCCGTGCGCAGGCGGCAGCCGAAGCTGCGCGTCCTTATGCCGAGCGCATGGGGAAAGTGCTGGGCTCGATCGCCTCGGCGGTGGCCGGCAGCGATTCAGCGCCGAAATTGCTGGCCGGTACCGGCGCCGACAAGGTGCACCTGTTGGTGGTCTGCACTGCAGAACGGGGCCTGTGCGGGCCTTTCAATTCGTCGATCGTGCGGCTGGCGCGCGAAAAGGTGAATGTGCTGACCAACGAGGGCAAAGAGGTCAAAATTCTTTGCGTCGGGCGAAAAGGCCAAGAGCAGCTGCGCCGCCTCTACGGAAAGCTGATTATCGAGACCGTCGAGCTTCGCGGCGTGCGTACGATCGGCTTTGAACAGGCCGAGATGATCGCCAAAAAGATCGTCGCGCTGTTCGATCAGGGCGCATTCGACGTCTGCACGCTGTTCTTCTCCCGGTTCAAGTCGGTCATTGCGCAGATCCCGACCGCGCAGCAGATTATTCCGCCGGTATTCGAGAATGGCGCCGAAAACAGCACAAGCGCCGCCTATGAATACGAGCCGGAAGAGGACGAGATCCTGGCCGAGCTTCTGCCGCGAAACCTATCCGTACAGCTGTTCCGCGCGCTACTTGAGAACGCCGCCTCGGAGCAGGGCGCGCGCATGAGCGCGATGGACAATGCGACGCGCAACGCAGGCGAGATGATCCGCAAGCAAACGCTCACTTACAACCGCACGCGTCAGGCGATGATCACCAAGGAATTGATCGAAATCATCTCCGGCGCCGAGGCGCTCTAATTCCGTAACGAGGAACGACATGGCTACACCCAACGCAGTCGGAAAAATCACACAGGTCATCGGCGCCGTCGTCGACGTGCAGTTTGAAGACCACCTGCCGGCGATCCTGAACGCGCTTGAGACCAAAAATGGCGGCAACCGCCTGGTGCTCGAAGTGGCACAGCATCTCGGTGAATCGACCGTTCGCACCGTCGCAATGGACTCGTCCGAAGGTCTGGTGCGCGGCCAGGAAGTCACCGACACGGGTGAGCCGATCGCGGTGCCGGTCGGTCCAGGGTTGCTCGGCCGCATCATCAACGTGATCGGTGATCCGGTAGACGAAGCAGGCCCGGTCAAGGCCGAAACCAAGCGCGCTATCCATCAGGATGCGCCCGCCTACACTGAGCAGTCGACCGAGGCGCAAATTCTGATCACGGGCATCAAGGTTGTCGATCTGCTCGCACCGTACGCCAAGGGCGGCAAGATTGGCCTGTTCGGCGGGGCCGGGGTTGGAAAGACGGTGCTGATCATGGAACTGATCAACAACGTCGCCAAGGCGCACGGCGGCTATTCGGTATTTGCCGGTGTCGGCGAGCGCACGCGCGAGGGTAACGACCTCTATCACGAAATGATCGAGTCAGGTGTCAACAAGGACCCACACAAGGGCTCGGTTGATGGCTCGAAGTGCGCCCTTGTGTACGGACAGATGAACGAGCCGCCAGGGGCGCGCGCCCGCGTCGGACTTTCGGGGCTAACGGTCGCCGAGTATTTCCGCGACCAGGGCCAGGACGTGCTGTTCTTCGTCGACAACATCTTCCGGTTCACTCAGGCCGGCTCGGAAGTGTCGGCGTTGCTCGGCCGCATTCCGTCGGCGGTCGGTTATCAGCCGACGCTTGCAACCGACATGGGTGCGCTGCAGGAGCGGATCACCACCACCACCAAGGGCTCGATCACGTCAGTGCAGGCGATTTACGTGCCGGCCGACGACCTCACCGACCCGGCACCGGCGACCTCGTTCGCGCACCTCGATGCGACCACCGTGCTGTCGCGCGACATCGCCGCGAAGGGCATTTATCCGGCGGTCGACCCGCTCGATTCCACCTCGCGCATGCTCTCGCCCTTGATCGTGGGCGAGGAGCACTACGCCGTTGCGCGCCAGGTGCAGCAGATCCTGCAGCGCTACAAGGCGCTCCAGGACATCATCGCCATCCTGGGCATGGACGAATTGTCGGAAGACGACAAATTGACCGTCGCCCGCGCGCGCAAGATCGAGCGTTTCCTGTCACAGCCGTTCCATGTCGCCGAAGTGTTTACCGGTTCGCCCGGCAAGCTCGTCGATCTTCAGGACACCATCAAAGGCTTCAAGGGCCTCTGCGACGGCAAGTACGATTATCTGCCCGAGGCCGCCTTCTACATGGTTGGCACCATCGAAGAGGCGGTTGAGAAGGGCAAGAAGCTCGCGGCGGAAGCGGCCTGATCGGGAAATAGCCTATGGCCAATTTCCATTTTGAGCTTGTTTCTCCGGAAAAACTGCTGTTTTCCGGCGATGTTCAGCAGGTGGACGTGCCCGGGGTCGAAGGCGATTTCGGCGTGCTCGCCGATCATGCACCAATGGTGACGACGTTGCGTCCCGGCATACTGACCGTGCACAGCGCGGGCGGAGCACAAAAAATCGTCGTGCTGGGAGGATTCGCCGAAGTCTCGTCGGCAGGATTGACTGTTTTGGCCGATCTCGCCGAGGCCGCGGAAAGTATCGATCGTTCTGTAATCGCGACGCGCATCGGCGAACTGGAAGGTCGTATTGCGAAGACCGAGCCCGGCGCCGAGCTCGACCGGCTGATCACACGGCTCGATCACTATAAGGATGTCGACCGGCACCTCGCCGGCACGGCCATGCACTAGGTCTGGCGCGCGAAGCGCTGGAACTCTTTCACGACACGCTCATACGTCAGGCGCTTGAACGGAATTACCAAGTCCGGCAGCTCGCGCATTGCTACCCACTTCCATTCGACGAACTCCGGTTTGTGACCGCCACCGGGATCGGTGATGTTGATCTCGCTGTCCTTGCCGGTAAAGCGCAACGCGTACCATTTCTGTTTCTGACCGCGATATTTTCCACCCCACGCCTTTTTTGCAACGCCGCTGGGGAGATCGTAGGTCAGCCATTCGGCGATCTCCCCGAGCTTCTGCACGGAGCGGATGCTGGTTTCCTCGTATAGCTCGCGTAGCGCCGCCTTGTATGGGTCTTCGTCTTCATCGATCCCGCCCTGCGGCATCTGCCAGACATGCGTTGCATCGACATGCTCGGGCCCATCGGTGCGCCGGCCGATGAAGACAAGGCCGGCACGGTTAAGCACCGTCATCCCGGCGCAAGGACGATAAGGCAGCGATTTATGAGACGGCATCTGGACGCTCGTTATTATGTCCGCGCGATCCTGCAGCGGCAGAATAACGTTACGATGACTTGGCCTTGATCGCCACCATCGTGATCGGCACCAGAATGATGCCTTTCGATTCCGCTTTTTTTATCCATTCGGCAATGCGCGCAATAGTACCCGGTTTTGCGGTTGCATAGCCGACAGCGCTGCCGCTGTCGCGCGCTTTCATCTCGAGCCGTGCAAGCGCATGGTCGATTTCCGCGGTGGTCGGCACCGTATCGAGCACGACATCGGCCTTGGCAAACGGCAGGTTCTGGGTGCCGGCCAACTGACTTGCAATGCTGCGCGACGATGATCCTTCATCGACGTAAATCAATCCGCGTTTGGCGATATCGCGGAGGACCGGCGAGAGGCCCTGTTCCGAGGCGGTAAAGCGCGCCCCCATAAAACTGATCAATCCAACATAGCCTTGAAATCGGCTCATCAGCCAATGCAGCCGGTCGATATTCTGTTCCGGCGTCAACGACGTCAGCAGCGTTTGCGGTCCCGGATCGTTATCCGGATAGTCGAAAGGCTCCATCGGCACTTGCAGCAGGACTTCATGTTTTCCCGCGCGCCCGCGTTCGGCGAGTTTCTCAAGATCGGCGCCGTAGGGCGCCAGCGCGAATGTCACGGGCGGTGGCATCTTGGTGAATGCATCTGCCGTGCCTAATGCGCTGATCCCAAGGCCGCCGATTACGATCGCCACAAGCGGTGCGTCCTTTTTGTCCGGCGGAAGATCGCGCGCCTGCGCGTAACGCACCGACGGGCGCTCACCGTCCGGTCCGATTTTCGGAATCGCGCCGTGCCGCGTTGCCTCCAGCAGCTTGGAATCGAGCAGTGGCTTGCTCGCGCTCGAGCTGTTGTCAGGGATGACGACCTGCTGCCGCGCTCCGCTGGACCCGTCGATAATGGTGACCATCTTCGATCCGGGCGGGGGTGGCGCAACAGCTTTTGCGCCATCAGGCGTATTGGCAGCGGCCTCGTGTGCAGCAGGCTGATTGGCGCTGCCATTCTGTTCGGTCTGGCCCGGCAAAGACAACTTGGTTGCCACCACCGCGACCGGCTGGCCTCCAAGCGGGTCATGAACAAATGTCGCCCACCCCACGACCACGAGGCCTGACAGGCCAAGCGCCCCTGCCAATATTTGCGGCGGGCTGGCGGGCAGTTTCGGAAGCCGTTTTCCCTTGCCCAGGCCGAGCGGTGCGTTCAGGTCGTCGGTGGCCACGGCGGCAGATCCTTGCGAATCATTGCGCGAGTCTACCACGCGAGGAATCGACACTGTGACGCGTCGTCGTGCGCTGCTTAAACGATCGGGGCGGCCTTTCGGCCGCCCCGTCACATTCAAAAATCGAGGTCTTGTTAGTTCGGGACCGGATTCTTGGCGTTGGGCGGGAAGGCCGAGTTCACCTGTGTCCCGCGCAGAAGATCGAGCGCCATATGGAGTGCCTTGTCGTTCTTGGCCTCAGGCGGGATGTAGGACTGCGAGCCCGCTTGCTCCTTGCCTGCGTCCCCCTTCAGGTGGCCGCGCAGAGACGCCTCACCTTTGGTGTCGGTCTTCGCCTTGAGCTCCTCGGGCACGTCCTGCAGCACTTCGATATCGGGCGAAATTCCCTTCGCCTGGATCGACCGTCCCGACGGCGTGAAGTAGCGCGCCGTCGTCAGCCGCAAGGCGCCATTGCCCGAACCAAGCGGGATGATGGTCTGCACCGAACCTTTGCCGAAGGAACGGGTGCCGATCACCGTCGCCCGCTTGTGGTCTTGCAAAGCGCCGGCGACGATTTCGGACGCAGAAGCCGAGCCGCCGTTGATCAGGACGATCAGCGGCTTGTTCTTCGTGAGATCGCCCGCGCGTGCATTGAAGCGCTGCGTCTCTTCGGCATTACGTCCGCGCGTCGACACGATCTCGCCCTTTTGCAGGAAAGCGTCGGAGACTGAAATTGCCTGGTCGAGCAGGCCGCCTGGATTGTTGCGCATATCGAGGACGTAGCCCTTGAGCTTGTCGTCGGAGATCTTGGCGCCGATATCGGCGATCGCCTTCTTCAATCCTTCGGTGGTCTGCTCATTGAACTGCGTGAGTCGGATGTAGCCGACGTCTTCACCTTCGACCTGCGAACGCACCGAGCGCACACGGATGACATCGCGTGTGATCGACACTTCGACCGGCTTGTCCTGGCCCTTGCGCATGATGGTGAGCTTGATCTTGGTGTTCACCGGTCCACGCATTTTCTCGACGGCCTGGTTCAGGGTAAGACCCTGCACCTGCTCGTCGTCGAGCTTGGTGATAATGTCATTGGCCATGATGCCGGCCTTGGCGGCAGGCGTCTCGTCGATCGGCGCCACCACCTTGATCAGGCCGTCTTCCATGGTGACTTCGATGCCGAGACCGCCGAACTCGCCGCGCGTCTGCACCTGCATGTCACGGAAGCTCTTGGAGTCCATGTAGCTCGAATGCGGATCGAGGCCGGCGAGCATTCCGTTGATCGCGGTTTCGATCAGTTTTGCGTCGTCGGGTTTCTCGACGTAGTCGGCGCGCACGCGCTCGAACACGTCGCCAAACAGATTGAGCTGGCGGTACGTATCCGCTGCCGCCGCTTTGGCGGTTGCGCCCACGAGCATAATGCGCGGCTGAACCGCGAGCAGCGTCATTGCTGCTCCCGCCGCCGCGCCAAGAAGAATAAGTGAGGTCTTGCGCATTATCCGCGAACCTTTTCGCCTTCGCCAGCTGCCCACCATGGGCCTGGATCGACGGGAACCCCGTCCTTTCGAAACTCGATGTAGAGCACCGGTTGGCTGGAACCTGTAGCGAGGATAGCGGCGATATGGGAGCCGTTACCCATCACTGCAACCGGTTCCCCGGTCAGCACAAACTGCCCAAGGTCAACTGATATCCGATCCATCCCGGCAAGCAAGACATGATACCCGCCGCCGACATTAAGGATCAAGAGTTGACCATATGACCGGAACGGACCGGCATAAACGACCCAACCATCGGCCGGTGCGGTAACCTGGGCGCCGGCGCGCGTAGCGATGGAAATGCCTTTTTCCGAGCCACCAGTGGTATCCGGCGCACCGAATTCCTTCAATTTAACGCCGTTAACAGGAACCGGCACCCGCCCGCGCAATGACGCGAAAGCGACCGCGGGGGCCAGGCGTCCGGGATCACGAAATGCTGAAAGCGCCGGGCGGTTGTCCGAACGTCCAGCCTCGCGCAGCTCGCGCGTTGACGGGTTGAGCCCTTGCTCGAGCTTGGCGATCAAATCTTTGAGATTATCGACCTGCTGCGCCAGCGTGCCTGCGCGCGACCGTTCAGCTTCGAGCGCCCTCTCGCGTTCGGTCAATTGCTTTTGCCGCTCTTGCACCAACGCTGCCATGCGTGCTCGCTCGCCGTCGAGCGCGGCAACTTCCGTTTTCAGCTGCTCGCGCTCGGCATCGATCTTTTTCCGCACAGCCAGCAATTCCGACAGATCGTTTGCCAGCGACTCTACCTCCCGGCGCATTTCCGGCAGGACCGCGCCGAGCACGATGGCCGTCCGAACGGATTGCAGCGCGTCTTCCGGGCTTGCAATAAGCGCGGGCGGCGGCTGACGGCCCATACGCTGCAGCGCTGCCAGGACTTCGCCGATCACAGTACGTCGGCCGTCGAGCGATTTTCGAATGCTCGTTTCATTCTCGCCAAGCGGCTTGAGCCGTTCCTGAGTTGACTCGACTTTATTTTCAACGCCACGCAGCCGCGCAGCGGTATCGATCAGATCCTGGTTGAGTTTCGTGCGATCAGCGCCGATCTGTTCGATTTCGCGTTTGAGGGCTGCTTCTGCCTCGGCGGACTTGCGTTGCTCGTCGCGGGCGTTTTTGAGCTCTTCGTCTCGTTGCTTGAGGGTCGTGAGCGAATCCGCGGCCTCATTTTGGACCGTGGGAGCCGGCCGCTCCTGCGCCAGCACTGCGGCGGCAAGGATTATCGGTAACGCAAACCCCAGCCCCGCGATAAGCGCGGAACGCGGATCGAGACCACCGAATCCCCCGAGGCAAATCATCGGGGTCACGTTACGCCCGCAAATTTGAACGACAAGTTCATTTTCCGGCGAAACCTATCGCTTCAGATTGCGACTAAATCGGGGTGCGTTGCGTTTGTCTGCAAAAATCAGGCCCGATGGTAGGGGTGCCCGGTCAGGATTGTTGTGGCCCGGTAGATCTGCTCGAGCAGCATCACGCGGACGAGCTGGTGCGGCCAGGTGGCCTTGCCGAACGACAGCCGCAGGCTGGCCTTCTCCCCGAGGTTCGCGGCGAGGCCGTCGGCCCCCCCGATCAGGAACACTGCCGCGGGCCGGCCGCTCTCCCGCCATTTGCCGAACTGGGCCGCAAGCGCGCTGCTGTCGAGACTCTCTCCGCGGGAATCGAGCACAACCACGGCTGCGTTTTGCGGAATGATGGTGGCGAGCGCGATCGATTCTTCGATCATGCGCTTGCCGGCATCGCCGGCGCGGCTTTCCCTAATTTCGATGACTTCGACGTCGCGCAAACCGAGCTGACGGCCAGTTTGCGCGGCACGCTTGCGGTAGCGCGCACTCAATTCGGTTTCCGGGCCCTGCTTCAGACGCCCGACAGCGGCAACGATGATGCGCATCGTGCCGCGCAGACTATCAGCCTGACCGCCGCGCGTCCCTGCTCGCCGCCGCCCACATCTTTTCCAGATTGTAGAAGGCGCGTATCTCTGGCCGGAAGACATGCACGATGATGTCTCCGGCATCGATGAGGACCCAGTCTCCCTGCCGCATTCCC